>SL_3KL_010_SEDDRAFT_10000235_pt1 | contig 41393 bp, 37 predicted proteins | sample SodLakKL_010_SED_2_FD_10381 | JGI IMG/M metagenome (IMG submission 10381) | reverse complement strand
GCGGCAAGTTTTTTTTCACCATGGGATCCACCAGGGATGAAGTCCTGGCCGTGCAGGGCACTCCAACCCGCATCATGGGCAACCGCTGGCAATATGGTTTCAGCGAAATCCGCTTCAAGGAAGACCGGGTGATTTCCTACGACAATTTCTTTGGAGACCTGAAAGTCCGCCTGCTTCCTTCCAACCCGTGGGAGGGAAGGGAAACCCCCGCAGCCTTTTCCATGGGGTCCACCCAGGACGAGGTCCTGGCCGTACAGGGGACTCCTTCCAGCATCGTGGGAAACATGTGGTTTTACGGTCTTTCATCCATCCAGTTCAGGAACGGCCGGGTCCAGGCGGTCTATGATCACTCGGGAGAATTGAGTTTTCAATCCGCACAAGGGAAAAGCATTCCCGCCCGTTGACCTGCAATCACGTGCTGGGAATGGGTGGCTCGCGGCAGGTGCTCTTTACAATTTTTTTGCGGGAGCCTGAAAAAATGGAGATCACCCTGAGTGAAACCCAAGAGAATTGTTCAAGAAAAGTCGCTCCAATGCCGAAAGTAAGCTTAGAAGGTTAAAAGAAGGGTTCCGAGAAGATAAAACAGAGGTCTGGCCATTCCGTCCATGGGCAGGCGCCCGTAAGGCGAGGAAAGACCGGTCTGCCCATTCGCACATGATTTTTCCTGTTATTTTTTTTGTGTTTCTGGAAAGTTAGAGCCCATGATTATGATGATGCTGCTTGTAAGGTTGAAGCTCAATGGCGGGGAAAATGCCGGCGTTGTTCTTCCACCGGTCGGTGGTGGGTGCGTTGGTGAAAAACGCGCAGCCTACTTTGGAAACTGCAGGTTTATGAGGTCTAGTCATGCAAGGGGATAAACAGGCGGCCGCCCAGGCAAATCAAAGCAAGGCAGGGAACCGGAGTGTGATGGAAAAAATCATCCTCACAACGGGTGACCTGCCCGCCATGCCTCACGTGGCCAATCTGGCCATGCAGCGGCTTTCGGACCCGGAAGTGTCCACGGATGAACTCCATGAGATCATCTCCAGAGATCAGTCCCTGGCCGCCCGGCTCCTGCGCATCGCCAACTCTTCCTGCTATGCCCGGCGCAGAGAGATAAAAACCATCAATGAGGCGGTGGTGACCATTGGCTTCAACACCATCAAATCCATCATCATTTCCTGCGCCATGCACGATTTTTTCAAATCTTTCGGATTGGCCGAGAAATATATCTGGGAGCATTCCCTGGGCAATGCGCTCATTTGCAGAACCATTGCCAAAAAAATCAAGTACCCTAAAATAGAAGAAGCTTTCCTGGCAGGTTTGCTCCATGATGTAGGAAAGGTGGTTCTTTATATCAAGCTGCCCAAAAAGATGCTGCTCATTTTTCAGGAAGTGTACCAAAATCCGCAGCTGTCATTCGCTGCCCTGGAAAAGAAACTTCTGGGATTCACTCACGCGCATGTGGGAGGCCTGGTGGCCAGGAAATGGAACTTCGCCATGGATATCGTGGAAGCCATCGGCTTTCACCACCACCCCGATCACGCAAAGCTCAACTTGGTCCTGCCGCACGTTGTGTGCCTGGCCGATGCCTTGTCACACAAGCTTGGCATTGGATTTATCAAACGCCCCGACCTCAATCTCTCGGCAATGGTCAGCACCCGGGTCCTCAGACTCGACGGCCTGGCGCTCAGTGACCTCTCCGAAGAAATTCAGGAGGTTTTCGCGTCCGAAAGGGGCATATTTGCCTGAGCGGTTCTTCCGGAGGGATTGCGGGAAGAAAAGCTGTTTCTCAGCCCTTGAATGAGGCACGCAGGAACACAGCATGGAAAATTTCATGCCATTTTGCAGCCAGGCCCCCATGGGCTACCAGTTGCTCGATGAAGCCGGATGTCTCTGCGATGTGAACGACACATGGTTGAGCATTCTGGGCTATGGAAGAAAAGATGAGGTCCTGGGCCGGTGCTTTGAGGACTTTCTTTCGGAAAAGTCACGTGCTCTCTACCGGGAGCGTTTCCCTCTCATCCGGTCCACGGGCTGCATGCGAGGGCAGGATTATGAGGTCGTCCGCAAAGACGGCACGCTTGCCTCCATCTTGATCCATGGCCACATGGGGCGGGATGTTGCGGGCCGATTGCATGTCACTCACTGCTTCATTCAGGATGTCACGGAAGAGAGTCTCGAGGAGGAAAGGCTCAGCGAGAGCGAAGAACTCTTTCGAACGGCCTTCGAATATGCGCCCATCGGGATGGCCCTTCTGGGGGTGGATGGCCGCTTTCTTCAGGTGAACCTGGCTCTTTGCCGCATGATGGGCTATTCCATGGAAGAAATGCTTTCCCGGGACTTTCAGGGGATGACCCACGAGGAAGATCTGCCGCAGAGCCTGCATGCTGTGGAGGACATGCTTTCGGGCAATATGTACACCATTCAGCTGGAAAAACGTTATGTCCACAAGGAAGGGCGTGACGTGTGGGTGCTTGTCAATGCTTCCCTGGTAAAAAATTCCGACAACACCCCTCTCTATTTTGTCACTCAGATTCAGGACATCACCGCAAGAAAACAAACAGAACAGGAACTGGCCCTGCTGGCGGCCACCTGCCGCCAGACCGCCGAAGGGCTGGCCATTGTCAACATGGATGGCATCATTCATTTTGTGAACCCCGCCTTTGAGGAACTCACGGGATTGAACCAGGAAGAAGCCGTGGGACGACCCTGGAGCCAGCTTCCCTTTGCCCTCGATCATGCGAAAAACTTCCATGGAATGTGGGAAAAAATTGAGCGGGGTGAGGTTTGGACGGGCAGCGTGGCCTTTGAAAGGGCCGACGGGGAAGCGGTGGCGATGGAAATGACCGTTTCTCCCATCCGGGACAGAAAGGGTCGGATCACTCACTGTGCCTTCATTCAGCGGGATGTGACCCAGGAACGGAAAATGGAAATGCACCTTCGCCAGGCCCAAAAGATGGAAGCCATTGGAACCCTGGCTGGGGGCATCGCTCATGATTTCAACAACATTCTGGCGGCCATATTGGGCTACACAGAACTGGCCCAGTTGAAGGCCGGTGAAAACAGCCCCTTGCGGAGCAACCTGGCGCAAATATGCAAAGGGGCCGAAAGGGCCCGGGATCTGGTGAGGCAGATCCTCACCTTCAGCCGCCAGAGGGAACAGCCCCTGAAGCCCCTTCAGGTCAGCGTTGTGGTCAAGGAAGTCCTCAAGCTGCTTCGCGCTTCCCTGCCTTCGACCATTGAGATCAATCCTAAAATCGTCAGCAACAGCCACATTTCCGCGGACCCGACGCAGATTCACCAGGTTGTCATGAATCTGTGCACCAACTCGGCCCACGCCATGAAAGGGACGGGGGGAGTCATGACCATCACTCTGGAAGATGTGACCCTCGATTCTCATGCTCTTCAGGCATACGCCGGGATAAAAGCGGGAGAGCATGTCCATCTTTCCGTGAGCGACACAGGCCATGGCATGAGCGAGCACGTGCTCACCAGGGCTTTCGACCCTTTTTTCACGACCAAGGGGCCCGGGGAAGGGACGGGAATGGGGCTGGCGGTGGTCCATGGCATCGTCAAGAGCCACGGGGGGGCGATCGCCGTCGAGAGTGAACTGGGAAAGGGAACCACCGTCCGGGTGCTGTTTCCCAGGCATGAAGGGGAGAAGGAAAAGGAGGGGCAACTTCCAAGAACCCATTTCATGGAAGGGGGGGATGAGTCCATCCTGGTGGTGGATGATGAGAAAGAACTGGTGGAAACCATCCAGCAGATGCTCACCCATTTGGGTTACAGGGTGACCGTGTGTTCCGGCAGCTACGAGGCTTTGCAGGTTTTCAGGGAGAATCCTCTCGCCTTTGACCTGCTCATCACCGATCAGACCATGCCCGCAATGACCGGCCTGGAACTGGCCAGAATGGTTTTTGAGATCCGTGAGGACCTGCCCGTGATCCTGTGCAGCGGATTCACCGATGCCCAGGAATTGAAAGAAAATCCTTCCTTCGGCATCAGGGCATTTCTCGCCAAGCCCCTTCTCATGGCTGACCTGGCTGCCGCCATTCGTCAAGTCCTGTCCGAGGGCCATGGAGGAGTGAAGGTTTTCAGAAAGATTCTTCACCCCATCGACTTCAAATAACACGAGGAATGAACGTTTCATGAAACAATATGTTATCGATCAGCTGAGGGAATCGGACCATGCCCTCATTGAAAAATACCTTAACGACCACGGGGAGGCCACGGCTCTGAATGAAATTTTCTGGATACAGCTTCCCCATGAACTGTACACCTCCACGCAGAAGGAACACGAAAACTGCCACCCTTATTATTTTGCCGTCAATCTTTCCTGGACAGCGGTGGCCTTTGAGTTTCTCATTCGAAGCCGCCAGGTCATGCGTTGCGGATGCATCGGTTATGCTTCCCGGGAGCAAAGGGATCACATCATGGATTTTGCGGACCGAATGCTCCAGGACCTGGGCATCAAGGTCTGAATGGGGTTCCACTCTGAATTGGCGGAGAAGGGGAAACGGGTCCCATGTGGCGTGAAGAATCAGGGGTAGAGTCATCTTTTGGGCTTGATTCCAACCCATACGTCATGGCGACGGAATATCCCTGGCTTGCACCCTGGGACGAAATCCAGCGGGCAAAAAGAGTTCTCAGTGTGGGAGGCAGCGGTGACGTCCCCTTCTTTTTCTCTCAAAGGGGTGCTGACCAAGTCACCGCCGTGGACGTTTCCAGGCGGGCCTGTTTTGTCGTGGCACTGAAGGCCGCCTGCCTGAAGGAAATGAGTTGGAAAGAGTTTCTGGCTTTCTTTCTGGCGGACATTCCCAGGGCGGAAAGGTTTTTGCATTCCAGGGGGGCCTCTGCGCACCTGTCTTCCCATGAAAGAGAAAGCCTCTACGGGCGGGTGAAACGGCACGGTCCAGAAGACAGCCGAAGGTTTTGGGAAAAGCGTTTTGCAAGTGTCTCCTCAGGAAAATCCCCTTTTGAAGAATTCCTTCATGGCACCGATTTATTCGGCCTGCACCTCATTCCCTACCTCAATGACCCCGTAATCTATGCCCATTGGGCTCAGGGTGCGCAAAAGGTTCAGGTTTTGAATCTTTCCCTGGAAGCCGCCCTGGAAGCAAACCTTGAAAAATGGGACCTTGTCTATGCGTCCAACATTTTCGAATATGTGGAGATGGAGTATGCACTGCAGGGGCGTGAGGAGGATTTCAGGGCTTATGTCATGGCTTTTTCCCGAAAGGTGCGCCGCTCCTTGAAGGCAGGGGGAGTCCTTTGCTGGTATGCCTACGAAAGCTTCGAGTCTCCCCCATTTCGGGAGAGGGTGAAGGGCCTGGCCGGTGCCTTCGGGGTTGGGTGGACCCTTTCCACACATGGTGTGGCCTACGGGTTTGAAAACATCTCGGGAAGCCGTTTCAAAAATACGTTGATCGTTTTCCAAAAAGATGGGGACCCCTGAGTCTGGAGCCATCCAGGTTGCACGTCAAATGTGTGCTGAAGACGACAGGGAGGGGTGGAGAATAAAGTCCGCGAGCACCAGCAGCACCATGGCTTCGCACACGGGTATGATGCGGGGGATGGCGGACACATCGTGGCGTCCTTCCACCCTGATGGTGGTGGGGGTGCCTTCTCTGGTGACCGTCTGCTGTTCTTTGCCGATGGAAGGAATGGGTTTGACGGCGAGGCGGCAGACGATGTCCATGCCCGTGGAGATGCCTCCCAGTATGCCTCCCGCATGGTTGCCGCTGTAACCCTGGGGCAGTACAGGGTCGTTGTGTTCACTGCCGAGCATGCGGGCTGCCCGAAAGCCCGCCCCGATCTCCACGCCCTTGACGGCTCCGATGGACATGAGTGCTCCCGCAAGCCTGGCGTCGAGCTTGTCAAAGACGGGTTCGCCCAAACCGGGAGGACATCCCCTGGCGCACACCTCAACGATGCCCCCCACCGAATCTTCCTGTCCTTTCACTTCCATCAGCCGCTGCTCCATTTTCAAGGCGGCATCCTGGTCGGCACAGCAAAGAGGGTTTCCATCGATGGCTTCCCACTCAAAGGTTTGAGCCCGCACCCCTCCCAGTTCCAGCGTGTGGGCCTTCACGGTGATCCCCCTTCCCTGAAGGTATTTTCTGGCCACGGCCCCCGCAGCCACTCGAGCGGCTGTTTCACGGGCGGAACTTCTTCCTCCTCCGCGCCAGTCCCGAAGGCCGTACTTTTGCTCGTAGGTTCTGTCCGCGTGACCGGGCCGGTAGACGTTTGAAATTTGGCTGTAATCCCGGCTTCGAACATCCCTGTTGTGGATGATCAGGCTGATGGGAGTTCCTGTGGTCACCCCATCGAACGTTCCCGAAAGGATTTGAATGCGATCTTTTTCCTTTCGCGGTGACGTGAGCTTGCCTCCCGGTTTTCGGCGGTCCAGATCCCCTTGAATATCTTCCTCCGAAAGTTCCAGTCCCGGGGGACAGCCTTCAATAACCACGCCCAGAGCGGGCCCGTGGGATTCTCCCCAGGTGGTGATGGCAAAAAGTCGACCTGAACGGCTGCCGGGCATGGATGGCGGTCCTCTCTCCAGGGTGGTGGGTGGTTGCGGTCACAGTCGCGTCCCATTGTTGCCGTGCACGCCCGTCGTCGGGGAGTTCTGTTGAGGAAACCCTTGTGAGGGGCTGTTTCGCATGCTTGACACGGCAGGTTTAGACGTTAAACTTGTAAATGAATTTTCAGGGAATGACAACAGGCAACACGGGAAGGGTTTTGAAGGAGGCTTCAAAATGAGTGAGCATCGTCCCGACTTTGGCGAGGAACTGGAAAGCAATCTGGAGGAGGATCTGGAAGAACCTCGCATGTACAGGGTGCTCCTGCACAACGACGACTACACCACCATGGAATTTGTGGTTGAAATCTTGCAAAAGGTTTTCAGAAAATCCCCCACAGAAGCGACGCAGATCATGTTGCTCATTCACAAAAACGGTACGGGAGTTTGCGGTGTGTTCACCGCTGAGATCGCGGAAACCAAGGTCCAGCTGGTGCATCACCTGGCACGGAAGAATGGATTTCCCCTTCAGTGCAGCATGGAAGAGGCTTAAATGATCAACAGAGAACTGGAAATGACCTTTGCAGCGGCTGTCAAGGAAGCGAAGAACAGGCGCCACGAATTTTTCTCCCTGGAGCATGTCCTTTACGCACTTCTCAACGACGCTTCGGGCCGCAACATTCTGAGACACTGCGGAGCCGACCTGGCAGACCTGGAGTCGCGTCTGGAGAAGTTTTTCCGGGACCATTCAGAAATGCTCCCTGAAGGTGTCCAGCAGGACCCCATTCAGACCCTCGCGGTGCAGCGAGTTCTTCAGAGGGCCATCATGCACGTGCAGGGTGCGGAAAAGAGCGAGGTGGATGCGGGGGACATTTTGGCGGCCATGTTCTATGAAGAGGGCTCCTATGCCGTTTATTTTCTCAAGGCCCAGGGCATCACCCGTCTGGACGTGCTCAACTTCATCACCCATGGAGTGTCTAAAGTGGGGGAACTCCCTGAAGAAAGAAACGAGGAAAAAGCCTCTCCCGCCTCCGCCCCCCAGCCTCAGCCGGGCGGCCGCCGATCCAAGGCCCTGGAAACCTATACGGTGAACCTCGTTGAAAAAGCCGCTCAGGGGCTCATTGACCCTCTCATCGGACGAGAGGATGAAATCCTGCGCACGCTGCAGGTTCTCGGCCGCAGGACCAAGAACAATCCCATCCTCGTGGGCGACCCCGGAGTGGGGAAGACGGCCATCGCCGAAGGCTTGGCTCTCAAGATTCAGTCGGGGGAGGTGGCCGCATCCTTTCATGGTGTGGAGATATTTGCTCTCGACATGGGGGCCCTGCTCGCAGGCACCAAGTTCCGAGGGGATTTCGAAGCGCGCCTGAAAGCGGTCATCGAAGAATTGAAGGCCAGGACGGGAGCCATCCTTTTCATCGACGAGATTCACACGGTGGTGGGAGCCGGATCCACCAGCGGGGGATCCATGGACGCTTCCAACATCCTGAAACCCGTTCTCGCCACGGGGGGCGTGCGTTGTATCGGCTCCACCACTTATGAGGAATACAAAAATCATTTCGAAAAAGACCGTGCCTTGAGCCGCAGGTTTCAAAAGATCGAGATCAGGGAGCCTTCCGTTCAGGAAACCTATCAGATCTTGAAGGGCCTTCGGTCTTACTACGAGAAACATCATGAGGTGCGCTACACGGATGGTGCCCTCAAGGCTGCTGCGGACCTGGCCACGCGGCACATCAACGACCGGTATCTTCCCGACAAGGCCATCGATGTCATTGACGAGGCGGCGGCCAGCTTGAGGCTTAAAAAGGACCACCGAGTGAGAAAGGTGGTGGGGCCCAGGGACATCGAACTGGTGGTGGCCCGAATGGCCAAGATTCCCGCGCGCAGTGTTTCCTCGTCGGACCAGGCACGGCTCATGAATCTTGCCAAGGAACTCACAGGGAAAGTTTTCGGCCAGGATGATGCCATAGAAGCGTTGGCCAAAGCCATCAAGAGATCGCGGGCCGGTCTTAGAATTCCCGAGAAACCCATTGGTTCTTTTCTGTTCATAGGACCGACGGGAGTGGGCAAAACGGAAGTGGCCAAGCAGCTGGCCCATGTTCTTGGAGTTCAGTTCCTTCGCTTCGACATGAGTGAATACATGGAAAAGCACACAGTGGCCCGTTTGATAGGGGCTCCTCCCGGCTACATCGGTTTCGACCAGGGTGGCCTGCTCACCGATGCCATTCGCAAGCAGCCCTACACGGTGCTTCTGCTCGATGAGATCGAAAAGGCTCACCCCGACCTCTTCAGCATCCTCCTTCAGGTGATGGACCACGCGACCCTCACGGACAACAACGGCAAAAAGGCCGATTTTCGCAACGTCATCGTTCTCATGACGTCCAATGCGGGAGCGCGGGAGATGAGCGCGGCGACCATCGGGTTTGGAAAGACCGATACGGCAGGCCAGGCGGGCAAAGGGCTCAAAGCCGTGGAAAACCTTTTCAGCCCTGAATTCAGAAACCGCCTGGATGGCATCATCAGCTTCAGTGGTCTTTCCGTGGAAACCATGCAGATGATCGTGGACAAGTTTATCCACGAAATGGAAGATCAGCTCAAAGAGAAGCGGGTTAAGCTCCAGCTGACCGATTCCGCCCGGTCCTGGCTTGCAGAAAAGGGTTACGATCCCGCTTTTGGAGCCCGTCCTCTTGGAAGGCTCATACAGACGGAAATCAAGGATGTGCTCGCCGATGAAATACTCTTTGGCCGTCTTCAGAACGGGGGCACGGTGATCATTGACCGCTCGGCGGCAGAAGGTTTGGAGGAGGGTTTCCTCAGTACGGACAACCTCATTTTTCAGGTCATTGAGCGTGGCTCCTCCTGAGAATGATCTGGATCCTTTTGAGATTCCCCAAATGGGTCTGAATCATGCCCGTTTTTCGACTTTCCCAAAACCATGCCTTTCCTCCCTGTGAACTTGCCGATCCCGATGGCCTTCTGGCCGTCGGGGGAGACCTTTCACCCCAGCGGCTGTTGCTGGCCTACAGCCTGGGAATTTTCCCGTGGTATTCCCAAGAAACTCCCATACTGTGGTGGAGTCCTGACCCCCGGCTGGTCCTGTTCCCTCATGAACTGAAAATTTCCAGAAGCTTGTTCAGGGTTCTGAAAAAAAAGAGCTTCACGGTGACCTTCAACCGCGCCTTTCTCCAGGTCATCAAGGAATGTGCGCTCATTCGCTTGGAAAGGGGTGAGGATACCTGGATTTCTCCTGAAATGGTCGAGGCTTACGTTCGTCTGCATCGCCTCGGCCATGCCCACTCGGTGGAGGCCTGGTGCCATGATGAGCTGGCGGGGGGGCTGTATGGAGTTTCCCTGGGAAGGGTTTTTTTTGGAGAGTCCATGTTCGCCCGCCGATCCAACGCTTCCAAGGTCGCCTTTGTGCATCTGGTGCACGCGCTGAAACGCCGCCATTTTGAGATGATCGACTGTCAGGTCACCACGGCCCATCTCAAGTCTCTGGGTGCCAGAGAAATCTCCAGAAAAAAATTCCTGCTTCATCTGAAAAAAGCCGTGAGGAACGATCCATCTCCCGTGAATTGGGAAACACACGAGTGGTGAGAATCGATGTCCTCTGCAGGCCCTTTACGGGCAGCCTGGGGAAAAGGAGAAACCCCGGGCCCCATGAAGGGTTTGTTTGAAGGAAAGAATCTCAAGTCAAGGGGGCCAGGCCATGATGAAGGTGGTATTGCTGGGAGCCGCGGGAAGGGATTTCCACAATTTCAACATGGTTTTCAGAGACAATCCCCGTTACCGTGTGGTTGCTTTCACGGCCGCACAGATTCCCGAAATTGAAGGGCGCCTTTATCCGGCTGAACTGGCTGGGGATTTGTATCCCGAGGGCATTCCCATCCTTCCCGAGGAGGATCTGCCCCGCATCATTTCCCGGGAAAGGGTGGACCTCGTGGTGTTCTGCTACAGCGATGTGTCGCACGTGGAAGTGATGCACAAGGCTTCCCTGGTCATGGCCAAAGGGGCTCATTTCATGCTCCTGGGAGCCCGGCGCACCATGCTTCAGAGCCGCAAGCCTGTCCTTTCCGTATGCGCTGTGCGAACGGGCTGCGGAAAATCTCCCACAACTCGCAGAATATGCACCATTTTGGAAAAGCACTCACTCAAGCCCGTTGTGGTGAGGCATCCCATGCCCTATGGGGATTTGGTCCAACAAGTGGTTCAGCGATTTTCTGTTTACGAGGATTTCAAAAAGCATCACTGCACCATAGAGGAACGAGAGGAATACGAGCCCCTCGTGGACATGGGCGTGACCGTTTTCGCCGGGGTGGATTACGGAAAAGTCCTGAAACAGGCGGAAGAGGAAGGGGACATCATCATCTGGGACGGGGGCAACAATGACACTCCCTTTTTCGAGCCCCGGATCCACATGGTTCTTTTCGATCCGCACAGGGCCGGCCATGAGCGGTTGTACACTCCCGGGGAAACCAACATGCTCATGGCGGATGTGGCTGTGATCGGCAAGGTGGACACCGCTTCGCCGGAAAAGGTGGAAGAGGTTCGCCGGAACATCCATGAACATGCGCCCGCGGCGGAAATCGTTCTGGCCGCATCCCCCGTGACCGTGGAAGACCCCGAAGCCATTGCGGGAAAGCGGGTGCTGGTGGTGGAAGACGGCCCCACCCTGACCCATGGAGAAATGTCTTTTGGTGCGGGCACCATAGCGGCCCGAAAATTCGGCGCATCGGAACTGGTGGATCCCCATCCCTTCGCCGTGGGGTCCATGCAGGAAGTGCTCAGGCGTTATCCTCACATTCGGCGTCAGCTTCCCGCCATGGGCTACAGCGATCACCAGATTGAGGACCTGCGACAAACCATAGAGGCCACCCCTTGCGACCTGGTCCTCATGGGNACACCCAGCCATCTCAACCANCTCCTGTCTCTCAAGAANCCTTCCATGGCTGTTGCCTACCGTTACGAAGACCACGGGGACCCAACCCTCGAGGAGGTTCTGTTGCGAAGACTGGAAGCCCAGGGGATCATTAACGGGGAACCTTCGTGAAAAAGGGGCTGCACCGCCATGCTGAAGTTCTCCCCCTGCAAGCCTTTTCTNCCACCAGGCTCTTTGGTTTATCCTCTGGTTCAGGCTTCTCATCCGCCTTTTTGAAGATGCCCATGGATGAGATCCCTTCATTGAGAAGGGATGCCTTGGCCTCAGCAAATGCAATGATAACGAAAACCAGCTGCTGCAACAGCCCACAACGAGGAGCAGAATCTTGAACAGCCCAAGGAGTCTTCCGGAAATATCACCCGCCACCACACCTGTCGGGTGGATAGGCACGGGGGTCATGGGACTTCCCATGTGCGAGCACCTCATGNACGCCGGTTATGAAGTCCATGTTCACAGCAGGACCCGGGCGAAGGCCCAGCCTCTCCTTCAAAAGGGAGCCCGGTGGAAAGAATCCCCCATGGAGGTGGCCCTGGGTGTTCGGGTGCTTTTCACCATGCTGGGTTTTCCCGGGGATGTGCGTCAGGTCTACTGGGGAGAAAAGGGAGTCCTTGCAGGGTTGAAACCAGGCATGGTTCTCGTCGACATGACCACAACCGAACCGAAACTGGCTCAGGATATGGAACGGGCGGCAAAAGCTTTGAACTGTCATGCCCTTGACGCTCCCGTATCCGGTGGGGATGTGGGAGCCAAAGAGGCCACCCTCTCCATCATGGTGGGCGGCGATGTTCTCACGGTGGAAACCATAACCCCCCTGCTCCAAAAGATGGGAAGGAACATCGCACACCTGGGACCGGCTGGAAGGGGGCAGCACGCCAAGATGTGCAATCAGATTCTCATTGCAGGCACCATGATCGGCATGTGTGAAAGCCTCATGTACGGGTACAGGGCAGGGCTCGACCTTCAGAAAATGATAGAGGCCATAAGGGGCGGCGCTGCGGGATGCTGGAGTCTGGAAAAACTGGCTCCCCGCATTCTCAGGGGAGATTGGAGTCCAGGTTTTTTCGTGGACCATTTTATCAAGGACATGGGCATCGCCCTGAGGGAAGCGGAGGCCATGTCCCTGCCTCTTCCAGGCCTGGCCCTGGTTCACCAGCTCTATCTGGCGGTGAAGGCCAGCGGACATGGCAGGAGTGGCACCCAGGCGCTCATGCACGCTCTGGAAAATCTTTGCGGCCAGAGGCAGCCTGTTTCCTCTTTGCCATCATCCCCTTGATGGGGTGCATTCAAAAACATGCACTTTTAACCTTGGAATTTGGAAAAAGATGCCATCAAACCCTGGAAAAGACATCCTCATGATTGCCCTCGGAGGCAACGCTCTCATAAAAAAAGGCCAGAAGGGCACTCTCCAGGAGCAGTTTGAAAACCTCAAGGTTCCCATAGAGCAGATAGCCCAGCTTTCCCAGGACTATCGTCTCATTGTCACCCATGGAAACGGCCCTCAGGTGGGAAACCTGCTTCTCCAGCAGGAATACTGCGACGAAGTGCCCAAAATGCCCCTGGAGATTCTCGTCGCCCAGACGCAGGGGCAGATCGGCTACATGATTGAATCGAGTCTGGACAATGAGTTCATGAGGCGCGGCCTGGAGACGAGAAAGCTCTTTGTGACCGTTTTGAGCTATGTCATGGTGGACGAGCACGACCCCGCTTTCCGCAAACCCACCAAGCCCATTGGCCCCTACTTTCCAAAAGAAATGGCACACAAATTGCCATTCCCATGTGTGGAAACCCCATTTGGCTGCCGAAGAGTGGTGGCGTCGCCCGAACCGCTCACCGTTGTGGAAAAGCGTGAGATCAGAAAGCTCCTTGAAATGGACTACATTGTCATCTCATGCGGCGGCGGGGGCATTCCCGTTATCAAAGAGAGCCGATCCTATCACGGCGTCGAGGCAGTCATCGACAAGGACCTCGCCAGCTGTGTGCTGGCTCGCGAAGTGGGGGCTGCAACACTGCTCATCGCCACAGATGTCAAGGGTGTGGCGCTGTCTTATGGGAAAGAGGAAGAGCGCTACCTCCCATCCATGTCCGTTCATGAGGTGGAATGGCACATGTCCAGAGGAGAATTTCCCGAGGGATCCATGGGNCCCAAGGTTATGGCCGCCGTCCGCTTTCTCAAAGGGGGTGGAAGGAGGGCTCTCATCACTTCCGTGGAGGACATTTTCGCGGGAGTGATGGGCAGAGCGGGCACAGAATTCACCATGTGATGCTCATGAAGGCAGGTGTGGCCATGCCATGGGAGCAGACCGCCATTCAATAGCTGCAAGAACCCCGCTCCCGTGGGCAGGCTGTTTGGCCCGGCGCCACGGAGCGGCTCATTCATGCATTAAGTTTCGAGGGAGATTTCATGACGGTTTTGCCTGCGTTATCGGGCTCATGGAGAGTTCATGCGCCACAGCGGATACTCCTCATGGGGAGAGACCTGGACCAATGGAGGATGATCCTCGCCCATTTCACTCAACCGGGAGAAAAGGGAGATCTCTCTCTCTTCCACGTGGATGAGAAATCATGGAATGAGGAAGATCTGAGGACCTTTCAGGTGGCGCTCCTGGACTACGAAACTCTTTCTCCCTTTCAACTCCGAATGGTGCCCGCTCTCAAACAAAAGATGCCCCATGCCCCTGTGCTCATGTGCGTGGCCACTCAAAACGTTGACAGGGTCCTCGGGTCTTTTGGCAATGCCCTTGACGACTGGGTCATCAAGGATAAGGGTTACGAAAGGCTCCTTCCCGAACGGATTCGATGGGTTTGCCGCAAAACCGTCAAAGGGCAGGATTTTTTAAACCAATCCCTTCAGTTTTTTCAGGAAGCTCAAAGAATGCAGGCTCTCGGCATTTTTGCCAGTGGCATTGCCCATGATTTCAACAACGTCCTCTCCATGATTTTTGGCCACACACAGATGGCACTCATGGCCCTGCCACAGGACAGCCCCGTTCGCAGCCACCTGGCCCAGTCTCTCACCGCAGGAAATCGGGCCAAAGAGCTGGTGAAAGAGATTTTCACCATCAGCCGCCATGAAAAAGGGGGGGCTCAAAAGGTCCAGGCCGGCATGGTGATCAAGGAGGCAGTCAAGTTTTTGAAAGCTGCCATTCCCTCCACCATAAACATTCACCAGAACCTGAAGCTCCAACCCACCGGCTGGGACACGGTGCTGTGCGATGCCTCCCATATCTACCAAATTCTTCTGAATCTTTGCACCAATGCCGTCAATGCCATCGGGTCCGATCAATACGGCAGTCTGACCATCGAATTTTTCCCTCACGAAGTCTCCCCCCAGGGCGAAGGCACTCCGGGCTCCCCCGCTCCCGGCAGATACGCTGCGTTAAAAGTGTCGGACGATGGACGGGGCATACCCGGGGAACTCATGAACCGAATTTTTGATCCCCAGTTCACGACCATGGACGACGGCAAAAGTGCAGGCATGGGGCTCACCATCGTGAAAGAACTTGTGGAGGATCTCAAGGGTTCCATTTCCATCCAAAGCCAGGTGGGCAGGGGCACCGTGGTGACGGTGCTCCTGCCCTGTGTGGCCATGATGTCCTCTGTCCGCGCCAGTGACGACGGAGGAAGCATCCCCACAGGAACCGAACGTGTTTTGTTTGTGGACGATGAAGAAATGCTGGTTCAGGTGGGAGAGCTCATGTTGAGGAAGCTCGGTTATGAGGTGGCGGGTTTTGGGGACAGCAGGGAAGCGCTGAAAACTTTCGAGGCGGAACCGGAGGCATTTGATCTGGTGTTGACGGATTTGACCATGCCCAATCTTTCGGGATTCGATCTGGTGAGAAAATGCCTGGAAGTTCGACCCGATCTTCCCATCATCGTATGCACCGGCTGTGGGGACAGTGGGACCCTGGAAAGACTNAAGGAAGCGGGAGTGCGAGGCTTTCTCAGGAAACCCTTCATCATCAAACTGATGGCGCAGACTATCAGAGAGGCCTTGGATTGAAAACTACCCTCAGACCAGTTCAGACCGTTCTTCCGGTCTGGGAGACTTCCCCCATGAATGATCAAGCCAGTATTCTTGTTGTGGACGATGAATACGACAATCTCTACCTGATTCATGACATGCTCGTGCCTCATGGTTATAAGGTTCATCTCGCCAGTTCGGGGCAGGAGGCCATGGACCTGGCGCAGGGGTCATCTCCCGATGTGATCCTCCTGGACATCAATATGCCTGGAATGGATGGCTTCCGGGTTTTGGAATATCTGAAAAGTGATGGACAAACCAGGTTTGTGCCAGTGGTTATGGTGACCGGGCAGGGAGACGTGTCCCACCGGATCAGGGCCCTGGAACTGGGAGCCGATGACTTCCTGACCAAGCCGGTGGATTGTATGGAGCTGAGAGCCCGAGTGCGCTCACTGGTCAAGGTCAAGGCCTATCATGATCACATGGTCGATCACCAGAGAGAACTGGAACGGGAAGTGGAAGAACGGACCAAGGCCCTGAGACACGCCAAGGAAAGGTTGCACGAGGCCCACGTCAACCTCAAGCATGCCTCTCTCACCACCATCTATCATCTGTCACGGGCGGCGGAATACAAAGACGAAGACACGGGAGAGCACATCCGCCGCATGAGCAACTATGCTGCGGCCATCGCACGGCAAATGAACCTGGGCGAGCGCGTGGTGGAGGGGATTTTGTATGCGGCCCCCATGCACGACATCGGCAAACTGGGCGTTCCGGACCGGGTGCTCCTGAAACCCGGAAAGCTCGACCGGGAGGAGTGGGAGCTCATGAAGCAGCACACCGTCATCGGCGCCAGCATTCTGGAGGGCGGCAAGACGGAATTCATTCGCCTCGCTTCCGTGATTGCCCTGACGCACCATGAAAAATGGGATGGCTCTGGATATCCCAGGGGATTGGCGGGCAAAAAAATTCCACTTGCGGGACGCATCACCGCCGTGGCCGATGTGTTTGATGCCCTGACTTCCAAAAGGCCTTACAAGGAAGCCATGACCTTTGAAAAGGCCATGGAAATCATCAAAGGGGAAAGTGGTTCCCACTTCGATCCCGAAGTGGTGGAAGCCTTTCTCTCCATTGAAGACATCATTGTGCAGATCAAGGAGGGCAGCAGTGCATCGGGATTGAGCGTCGCGGAATTTCAGGAAGACACGAGGGTTCCCTTTCCTGACTTTCATCCATCACCGCACCAGCCCTTCAGCCCTCTGTTGAGAGTCACCACGAAATCCTGAACGTTGGTCAAAATGGACCGTGCTGACAAGGATCCCCGGTCTCCCAGTTTGAGGGTCGCAAATTCCGACATGTCCACAATATAAAAGTAGACGGGTCTCACGCGTCCGTCAGCCATCACCTGGTAGGACGGCAGCATATTGCCCGTGGCGATGGTGTGCAGCTGAGTGGCCAGGGCAATCACCGTGGTTGCTCTGCGAGCGAGGCGCCTCATGGAATCCTGGGCGTCGTAGACGTTGGGAATGACTTCGGGGAGAGGGCCGTCGTCTCTGATGGATCCGGCGAGGCAAAAGGGGATTTGATTTTTCAGAAGGGAATGCATGATCCCCTGCTGAAGGATCCCCTCCCGTATGGCTTTTTCAATGGATCCCACTGACCGGATTCGGTTGATGGTGTCCAGGTGTTTGTAGTGGCCGAGGGGTGTGTGCCTTTTTGAATAGATCTCCTGGCCCAGTGCCGTTTGAAAAAAGGCGCCCTCCACATCGTGAACGGCGAGGGCATTTCCGGCCAGCAGCCCGTGCACGAAGCCTCTTTCGATGATTTCCACAAAGGCGCCTCTGGCATCGTGATCAAAGGCCAGTGCGGGTCCCAGCACCCAGAGAACGCAGCCCTTCTCCTTTTCGTGTTCCAGCAGTTGATAGAGGTGATCGTAGTCGATGGAAAAGGAAGTCTCTCGGCTCACGCCCCTTCGAAAAAAGAATTTCTCTTTACTGCCTTGCGGCACATGGAAGCCGTTGGTGTGAACAAAAATTCCCTCCTCTCCCTCTCCCTTCCTTCCGCAGGCCACCCTTTCACCCACCTTGAGACGCCGGAACTCTTTCACCTCCAGGTGGTTGTCTCCTTCAAGGACCACCACACAGTCCATGCGTGACTCTTCAAGAATTTTCCACTGGCCCGGCCGCAGGTGAAAATATTCAGGGTAAATGGTTGTGGCGTGAAAATTCTCAGGGGCAACTCCCTCTTGTTGCACCGCTTCGAAATGAGCGAGAGGAGCTTCTGACAGGGGGCTTTCACTGAAATCAGGAGGTGTATAAGCTGGAATCTGGAAGGACATGGGGCGCTCTCCGGTTCACCAGGTTTGAAAGAAACAATGGCGGCCTGCAGCAGACCTTTGGAGCTTGCTTTGAGTGCTCCTCCCCTTTGCTTGCCCGTTTTCCACCAAAGAGTGGGTCACCTTGCCTGCCGGCTGTGGCGTTTCGCTTCTTTATAGAAATTCACAAAATACTCCGTGGCCGACCAATAGCTGAGAACAACGGAAACCCAAAGGAAGAAAAGCCCCAGGTTGTGAAGCAGACTCTGCAGGTGGGGAATGGTCAACAAAAGGAGGCTGATGGCTATGGTTTGAGATATCATCTTGTTTTTTCCCATTCGGCTCGCCTTGATGATGAGTCCTTGACTGGCAGCGATGGATCGCAGGCCTGTGATGGTGATCTCGCGTCCGATGATGAGAAAAACGAGCCATGCGGGAACCCTATCCACGGGTATGAGCATGATGAGCACGGCTGAAGTGAGGAGCTTATCTGCCAGAGGATCCAGAAGCTTCCCGATGGAAGTGACAAGGTTCCAGCTTCTGGCGAGGATTCCGTCCAGGTAGTCGGTGATGGAGGCGAGGACGAAAAGGAGAAAGGCGATGTTGAAAGACTTGGTCGACACGGGCACCATGAGCACGAAGATGATGACGGGTATGATGGCCATTCGCAAATAGGTGAGGATGTTGGGCAGATTGATGAGGTGACGGCGGGAAAAATCATTTGCATTCATGGCAAGAGCAACCCCGTGTGAGGTGTTTGTGGAATCTTTGCAGGGCCGGGGAATCGCGGCACCGGTGGAGGAGCTCTCAAATCAGCGGTTATAAGCCGCGTAAACGTCCAAAACCTTTCGAACATAGTTCTGTGTTTCGTTGAAAGGAGGGATGCCCCCATGCCGAACGACGTTTTCCGGTCCTGCATTGTAAGCTGCAAGAGCGAGAACGAGGTCGTTGTTGAATCGACCCAGGAGATATTTGAGGTAGCGCACGCCCCCATCGATGTTCTCGTGAGGATCGAAAGGGTCGGATACTCCCAGATATTCGGATGTGCCGGGCATGAGCTGCATGAGGCCCATGGCCCCTTTGGGGGATACGGCAGCGGGATCGAAACTGGACTCAACACGGATGACGGCCTTCACCAGGTTCTGATCCAGACCATGGCGAAAGGCGGCCCGGCGTATGTGGTGATCGAAGCACGTCACATTGGGGGCCGTCAAGGGCCGATAGGTTCCTGAAGGCAAAGCCCGGACAGGCCTCACCGATGACCTGGAAGTGTTATGGAGAGGCAGCGGTGTAGGGGAGAGTCTTTTGGCATGGGGATGCGTGGGCACATTGGTGAAATGGATCACTCCATCCCTGTCCACATACTGGTAAATCTCCGCAAAAGTGAGTGAAACGTGCAAAAAGAGCATGCAGGACAACAACCCCAGGACATGGAAGGTTCTTTTGAGTCGGTGACTGCTCGGCTCCATAACTGACCTCCATTTGCCTGCGCGAAATGACAGGCTTCCGTGCATTAGGCTTGTTCCACCTTTTTCCAGTCGTCCAGAAATTTCTTGAGCCCCGTGTCCGTGAGGGGATGCTTGGCGAGTTGATCAATGACGGAAAAGGGAATGGTGGCGATGTCCGCTCCCAGCCGGGCCGCATTCAACACATGCAGTGGATTGCGAACACTGGCCACGATGATTTCCGTTTCAAACAGGTAGTTGGAATAAATTTCCACAATCTGTTCCACAATGGCCATTCCATCCTGTGAAATGTCATCGAGTCTCCCCACGAAGGGACTCACGTAGGATGCACCGGCCTTGGCAGCCATGAGGGCCTGCAGGGGAGAAAAGATGAGGGTCACGTTGGTGTGCACACCTTCCTGGGAAAGGTGCTTCACCGCTTTGAGACCATCGGTGGTCATGGGAATTTTGACCACCACATTGGGATCGAGAGCCGCAAGGGTTTTGGCCTCAGAAATCATGCCGCCGGCATCGGTGCTCACCACTTCCGCATTGACGGGAGCCTGGACCAGCCGGCAAATTTCCTGAATGTGACTTTCGAAAGATTTGCGGTCTTTAATGCCTTCCTTGGCAATGAGAGAGGGGTTGGTGGTGACTCCATCCAGGATTCCCAGGCTGTGGGCTTCCTGAATCTCGCGAATGCTTGCGGTATCAATAAAGAATTTCATCAAAAATCTCCTGAAGGGAAGTCCACTTCCCCCATTATGAAAAACTTGAGCCTTTTACGTCAAAGATATTTCTTGCCCTGTGGGTGAAAGGTCATCCCGATTTTTGCCCATCGATATATTTTATTCGGCATTCTTCGCTGCAAAAATAAAGAATCTCTCCATTGCTTTTTCCTTTCACACCCTGCTGCTTCAGGAAATAGGCTCCACACTGAGGGTCCTTGACCAGTTCTGTTTCCCGCGGTGATCTGCCACGGACAAATTCTCTTTCTTCCGGTCCCTGCAAGGGGGAAAAAAAATGCTTGAAAGCCCTGTAGGCCATATAGGCAAGAATCCCATACATTATGGTGCGAAACATATGCCATCCATTCGTTCGATCTGTTGCTCATGGGCAGTGAGATTCAATTCTTTCAACAGTTGCGAAACGCTTTTCAGGGAAACGGGGTGAACTCTTTCTGGCTGAATTTCCACCAGGGGTTCGAGGACGAATCTGCGCTCACAGATGGCAGCGTGGGGCAAGACCAGCGCAGGGCTTTCAANGACATGGTCTCCGTAAAAAAGAAGATCAAGGTCCAGGGTNCGGGGTCCCCAGCGGTTCCTGCGTTCTCGTCCAAAAAGGCTTTCAATGCGCAGCANTTCAGCGAGAAGCGCCCGAGGTGCGAGCCCCGTTTCCACTCGCACGACGCCATTGATGAACCACCCCTGGTCCCTGCAGCCCACCGGTTGCGTGCGGTAGAAGGATGAGACCTGGCAAAGGTGGATTCGAGGGTGCCTGGACAGAGCCCGTATGGACTCCATGCATATTTCCAGGGAGTTGCCAAGATTGCTGCCGAATGCCACCAAGGCATCCTCAGGAACCTTCATGAATGATCTCCCTCGCAGATCCGTCATCTTCTCAAAGAGACATGTTTTGAATGCGCTCCACCGCCTCCTGCAGCCTTTCTTTGCTCACGGTGAGAGCCATGCGCACATAACCTTCGCCCGGATCTCCAAAGCCACTTCCCGGAGTGGTGACGATTCCCGCTTCCTTCAGAAGGCGTGAAGTGAACTCTTTGGAGGTGGACCCCTTGGGAACAGGGCACCACACGTAAAAAGTGGCTTTGGGTGCCCTGGCCTGGAGACCTGCTTTATTGAGGCCGGGGATGAGCACATCCAACCGCTCCTCATAGATCTTTTGCATTTCCTTGACACAACTCTGATCGTCTTCGAGGGCCGCGATGCCCGCTTCCTGAATGGCGTTGAAGGCACCCGAATCGATATTGCTTTTGATCTGACCAAAACCGCTGATGATTTCTGCATTGCCAACGGCAAACCCCAATCTCCAGCCCGTCATATTGTAGGTCTTGGAAAGGGAATGGAACTCGATCCCCACGTCTTTGGCTCCGGGAACTTCCAGAAAGCTCATGGGTCGGTACCCGTGAAAACCCATTTCCGTGTAGGCTGCATCGTGAGCGATGATGGTGTTGTTTTCTTTGGCAAAAGCGATGACCTTCTGGAAAAACTCCTGAGTGGCCACGGCACCCGTTGGATTGTTGGGGTAATTGATGAACATGACCTTGGCTTTCTTGGCCACGTCCCTGGGTATGCTGTTCAAATCGGGCAGAAAATCGTTTTCTTCAAGAAGGGGCATGAAGTGTGTCTGGCCTCCCGCAAACATGGTGGCGATGTGGTAGACGGGATAGGCCGGGGAGGGCACGAGGGCAATGTCACCCTGGTCAATGTAGGCCAGGGGGAAATGGGCGATGCCCTCCTTGGAGCCGATGAGAGTGAGCACTTCCCGCTCCGGGTTCAGGTCTACCTGGAATCGGCTCCTGTACCAGTCTGCCACGGACGATCGAAAGCGGTTCATCCCCGAATAGGAGGGATACTGATGATTGGCGGGGTCTTCTGCTGCCTCCTTCAGTTTTTCGATGATGTGCCTGGGTGTGGGAAGGTCGGGATCGCCCACGCCCAGGTTGATGACATCGACACCCTCCGCGATGAGTTCAGCTTTCAGACGGTCGATCTCCTGAAAAAGGTAAGGGGGGAGTTTCTTGAGACGTTCAGCCTGTTCAAATGGCATCTGTACCTCCAGCTGGATTCTTGTATGGGGTCTTCCTCAATGGATCTGATTGAGCCTTAAAGGGATTCATTCATCGTATGCCGAGAACATCGTGCATGTCGTAGAGCTGCGGTGTTTTTCCCACCACCCATTGAGCGGCGCGCACGGCCCCACGAGCGAAATTGTCCCGGTTATGGGCCCGATGGGTGATTTCAATGCGTTCTCCAAGCCCTGCGAACATGACCGTATGTTCTCCAACGATGTCCCCGCCTCGCAGGGTTTGAAGGCCGATCTCTTTGGGCGTTCTCTCGCCGATGATCCCATGCCGCTCATAAACGCCCGTTTTCTCGAGATCCCTTCCAAGAGCTTGAGCGATCACTTCTGCGAGTTTGATGGCGGTGCCACTGGGTGCATCTTTTTTGAACCGGTGATGGGCTTCCACGATTTCCACATCGAAATCGTCTCCCAGCATGCGAGCCACATTCTCCACCACTTTGAACACAATGTTGACCCCCATGCTCATATTGGGAGTCAGGACACAGGGAACAGTGTGCGCCAGCTCACGGGCTTCCTGCAACTGCTCTCCCGTGAAGCCCGTGGAACCGATCACCATGGCTTTGCCAGCTTTGGAGGCGATGCGAAGATGCTCCAGGGACACGGTGGCATTGGTGAAGTCGATGATGACATCCACTCCGTCCAAAACATCATGTATGCTGCTGTTCACGGGCATACCCGCCGGGCTTCCGCCAATGACCTGCGCCAGGTCGATTCCCACCGAAGGGTGCGCTGAATATTCAAAACCGCCCGAAAGTTTCAACCCTTCCGTTTGTCCGATGATCTGAGCGATTCGGGTTCCCATTCTGCCGGCAACTCCAGCCACTGCAGCGCGGATCATGTTTTTGTGACCTCCCTTTTGATTGAGTTCGATCTCCTGGGGACGTGCTCCTTGCAGAAGATCAAGGAATGAGACCGTGAGCCTGAAGATCCCTTCGAAGTTTTGCACGGTTTGCTTCGCTCATGGGTGCCAGGGGCAGGCGAACTTCCTCGCTGGTGATTTTTCCCATCATGGCCAGGGCCGCTTTCACGGGAGCAGGGTTTGTCTCGTAAAAGAGGGCGTGGCAGAGGGGCAGGAGTTTGTAGTAGGCCGCCAAAGCTTCCTGAGCTTTTCCTTCAAAATGAAGATTGCAGAGGGTGGCCATCTCCCTGGGGGCGATGTTGGAAGTCACAGAAATAACCCCTTTGCCTCCCACACACAGAAGGGGATAGGTGATGTAGTCCTCTCCGGAAAGGACATGAAAATCCTGTCCGCAAAGGGCAATGATGTCCGTGATCTGTTTCATGCTGCCTGTGGCCTCTTTGACGCCCACGATGTTTCCGATTTCAGCAAGCCTGGCGATGGTTTCCGCCTCCATGTTGACGGCCGTGCGGCCAGGGATGTTGTAGAGCACTATGGGGAGATCGACGGATTCGGCCACTTTTTTGAAATGCTGGTAAAGCCCCTCTTGAGTGGGCTTGTTGTAGTAGGGAGAAATCATGAGGGCTCCATTGGCCCCCGCTTTCCTGGCATGTTCCGTCAACCGTATGGCTTCTTCCGTGTTGTTGGAGCCCGTCCCCGCGATGACCGGCACACGTCCATTCACCTGTTCCACAACGATTTCCACGACCTGCTCGTGTTCGCTGAAAGACAGGGTGGCCGCTTCTCCCGTGGTTCCGCAGGGCACGATGCCATGGGTTCCCCTTTCAATCTGAAATTCTACCAGTTGCCTCAATGCGGGCTCATCCACCCGGCCGTCCTTGAATGGCGTCACAATGGCAACGATTGCGCCTCGAAACATGTCAGTCTCCCCCTAACGTGTCGTTTTCACAAGGTTTCATCCCAAAGATCTGCCTCATAAACCACCCTGGCATCTCCTTCCAGGTAGACCTGGCTGAACTGTTCGGCACCCGGTCCTCCAGAATCGGATTGGCTGAAGTGTATGGTGAGCGTTTCTCCGCTGCGGGTGGCCAGTTGCACGGGAGCATTCACCAATCCCTTGGCTGCAGCCACAAGAGCAGAGGCCATGGCTCCCGTGCCGCACGCCAGGGTTTCGTCTTCAACACCCCGCTCATAAGTGCGTATGAGCATGTGGTTCCTGTCCTGAACATGGGCGAAGTTCACATTGGTTCCGGCCGGTTGAAATTTTTCGTGGAAGCGGAAAAAGTTGCCGTGTTTGTGCACGTCCAGGCTGTCCAGGGCTTCTTTCGAATCCAGAAGTCCCACCAAATGGGGCACGCCCGTGTTGATGAAATTTAAAGAAAAGACATGTCCAGAGCTTTCCAGGGGGAAGTCGAGCAAAAGCTTTTCAGGGGGAGTCATGCGTATTTTCACCCGCCTGCCCTGGACTTCCGCTGCAATGATTCCCGCTCGAGTGCGGAAAGTCATGTTTGGTTGTGAAACAATGCCTTTGAGGAAGGCAAACCGTGCCGCGCATCTCGCCCCGTTGCCGCACATTTCCGCTTCGCTGGAATCGGCATTGAAAAATCTCCACTGAAAATCGGTCTCCGGGTCTTCCTGGATAAAAATGAGGCCATCGGCTCCCACGGAGAACTTGCGGCGGCAGGCGGCACGAATGAAGGGGGCNGATTGGTCCGCATCGAGGATGTGGCTGCGATTGTCAATGATGATGAAATCGTTGCCGCTGCCGGTCATTTTGGTGAAGGAAATGGTCCTGCTGGATGGTTCCATCATTGGGTTCCGTTCCTCAAAAAATCTTCCTGAAGTGTGCCTCATGTNATNAGGGNGAAGGGCNGCAGGGTTCGGCCCCGGGCGTCTGANTCCAAAGGNGCAAGAACTGGTTGTGCTTNCTCAGAGGATGGGTGGCACCTGTTCCTGGCGGATCAGATCGTCCCAGGTTTCACGATGGCGAATGACAAAATACTGGTCGTCCTTGACCAGCACTTCAGCCGCACGGGGCCGTGAATTGTAGTTGGAGGCCATGGTGAACCCATAGGCTCCGGCACTCATGACGGCGAGGCAATCTCCTTCCGGGACCACGGGAAGACTGCGGTCTCTGGCCAGGAAATCGCCCGATTCGCAGATGGGGCCGACCACGTCCACGACCCTCGATTCCGCACTGGACCGCACGACCGGTTGGATGTGGTGGTACGAATCGTAGAGGCTTGGCCGCAGGAGGTCGTTCATGCCCGCATCCACGATGAGAAAGTTTTTGCTCGGCGTACTTTTCGTATAAAGGACTTTGGTCAGCAAGACACCGGCATTTCCGACGATAACGCGGCCCGGCTCGAAAATCAACGTGCAGTGGAGTCCTTCCATCTCTTCCATGACGGCTCGGGCGTATTCCGTTGGATGGGGTGGTGTCTCCTGATTATAGGGTATGCCCAGGCCGCCTCCCAGATCCAGGTGGGAAATGTGAATGCCCGACTCCTCCAGTTTTTTGATGAGCATGCGCAGGCGCCTGAGGGCGTCCACGAAGGGAGAGATATCGGTCAGCTGGCTTCCGATGTGACAGTCGACACCCAAAATTTCAACATTTTGAAGGCTCTTGGCTTTCAAATAATCCCGGATTGCGCTGTCCACGTCGATGCCGAATTTGTTTTTCTTCATGCCCGTGGAAATGTAGGGGTGCGTTTTGGCATCCACATCGGGGTTCACTCGAAGGGCGATGCGTGCCCTTGTCCCCATCTTGCCGGCCCGTTCGTTGATGAAAGCCAGTTCTTGAGAGGATTCGATGTTGAACATGAGGATGTTTTCGCGGAGGGCATAATCGATTTCATCAAGAGTCTTGCCCACCCCCGAGTAGACGATGCGATCGGAAGGTATTCCTGCTTTTAGTGCCCGGTACAGTTCACCCCCCGAAACGATGTCCACGCCTCCACCCAGAGACCCAAAGAGGCGAAGTATGGCCAGGTTGGAGTTTGCCTTCACCGAATAGCAGGTGAGATGGGGGACTTTTTCAAAAGCCCCGTCGAAGACCGTGAAGTGATGGCTTAGGGTGGCGTGACTGTAAACGTAGCAGGGAGTGCCCACCTCCTCCGCGATTTTTTTCAGAGGGACCCGTTCACAGTGGAGTTCCTGGTCATGATAATTGAAATGGTGCATGGTTTAGCCTCGCTTTGATGAATGAGTGCTCAGCCCTGGCCTGAAGTGTTTGCCAGAGTCATTCCAAGAGAACACTTCTTATTTCCGTCCATTTGGAAAGCAGTCCCTCTTTTTGATCGGGAGGATGGCTCACGGTGGAAATGGCGTATCCGTAAATAACGTTGGGTTTTATATTTTTGTCCCGAAAGGGAGGCCTCACAACGGGTGATGCTGTGAGCCGGATGATCTCCGACCCCTCACGGCGATAGACGTGATAACCTGCATTTTGGCCTTCGCTGGGCGTCCATTGCACCTCGAGCGCCCCTTGGGAAGGAATCACCCAAACAGTGGCGGGCGGGGGAGGGGGAAGTGCTTCCGGCGCTTTGATGTTCTCCACAATGGCGGGTGCTCCATAAACATCGCTCTGCTCAAAGAGGACGATGGGCGTGATGCGGTAGCTGTAAAAATGGCTGGGCGCGGGAGCCGAATCGAGAAATGTTTCCCCCACCACGGGCGTGGAGGAGAGCACCCTCCATTGTTCCCCCTGTGACTTTCGCTCCACCTGATACCTCAGCTCCCCTTTCAAGGGGTTTCCCTCCGCATCCCTTCGATTTTCTCTCCACTCCAGGAAAATCCCCTGGGGTCCTCCCAGTGCGGTGATCCCTGAAGGAGGGGCGGGAGGCGGTATCACCGCGGCTGTGGTGATATTGGAAAGGGCCAGGTGGTGTCCTCGGGCATCGAGCACCACGATCTGGTATCTGTATGCGGTGAAAGGTGAGACGGTGGAGTCTTTCCAGACCACCCGGCCGGCGCGCAGATCCACACTGCGGGGATATGCCGGGTCCAGCCTGAAAACCTCCTCCTTGGCGGCTATAGGGCAGTCTTTGCACTGCCGGTCTTCCCATGGGATTTTTCCCCTGACAAGGGAAAACTGATATGGGGCGTCGGGCAAGGTGTGGAGATCGTAGCCTGGAATGGACCAGGAAAGTTCGACCCCTTCATCGACGACTCGACTGGAGAGGTCCTGAATCTGAGGCGGCGGCTCCGAGGTGAGAGGCCGGGGCATGGTTTTTCTGCCGCAGCCGGAAAGGAGGATTCCTGGAATGATCAAAAGGATGAGGACAAAAGCGAGAGAGCTTATCCGACCTCTTTTGCCGTTGTCTTTTGCAGAATGATTTTTCAACAGAAATCCTAACCCGCCCATTGGCTGCTCTTCTGTTCCAGGTCCTTTCGAGCATTGATGAGTGCTGCGGAAAGCCGGGAGGAAGCCGTTCCCCCGATGGAAACCCTTCTGTCCACAGAATTTTTCAATTCCAGAAAAGTGAAAACATCTTTGTCGATGGCTTTGTGAAAGGTTTTCAGCTCATCGAAGGTGCACTCCTCAAGCTCTTTGCGGTGCTGCACACAGTACTGCACCACCTGTCCCACCACGTGGTGCGCCTTTCGAAAAGGAAGGCCTTTGCGCACCAGGTAATCGGCCAGGTCCGTGGCCAGAGTGAACCCCTCTCGGGCCATGTGCTGCAGGCGTTCCCGGTGAAACTTGATTTCGGGAAGGAGCCTTCCCAGGATTCTCAGGGTACTCAGCACCGTGTCCGCACTGTCGAAAACCGGTTCTTTGTCCTCCTGCAGATCGCGATTGTAGGTGAGGGGCAGTGCCTTGGTGAGAGTGAGCAGGGCCATGAGGTTGCCGTAGACTCGTGCTGTCTTGCCGCGCATGAGTTCGGGCACATCGGGATTCTTTTTCTGGGGCATGATGCTGGACCCGGTGCAGAAGGCGTCACTGATTTCGATGAATGCGAACTCACTGGAAGACCATAGAATGAGCTCTTCTGCCATCCGGCTCACATGCATCATGGTGATGGCCGCCGCCGCATTGAATTCGATGAGATAATCCCGGTCGCTCACGGCATCCATGCTGTTGTTGACCACTCTGGGAAAGCCGAGGTATCTGGCAGTCCATTCCATGTCGATGGGGAAAGTGGTGCCGGCCAGAGCCGCACTTCCCAGTGGGAGCACGTCCGTCCGCAGAAGACAGTCCCTGAATCGCTGGTCATCCCTCTCAAACATTTCATAGTAGGCCATGAAATGATGGGAGAGGAGAACGGGCTGGGCGTGCTGGAGGTGCGTGTAGCCCGGCATGATGCAGTCCCGGTGCTTTTCCGCCAGCTCCACCAGAGCCTTTTGCACTTCGTAGAGGGCCAGCCTGCACTGCTTGAGGACATCTTTCAGGTAGAGGCGCATGTCGAGGCAGATCTGGTCGTTCCTGCTGCGAGCCGTGTGAAGCTTTCCTCCCACTTCCCCGATTTTCTGCATGAGCTGTCGTTCCACAGCCATGTGAATGTCTTCCTGGGAGGGATCGAATTTGATCTGCCCCCGTTCAATTTCCCGTTGTATCTCGCCCAGGGTTTCCACGATGAGGGCAGCCTCGTCATGGGTGATGATCTGGCACTCGGCCAGCATCTTGCAATGGGCAATGCTTCCTTGAATGTCGTATTTGTAGAGCCTGCTGTCAAAATGTATGGAGGCGGTGTATTCTTCCACCTGCTTGTTGGTGGGTTGCTCGAACCGGCCCTGCCACAGCTTTTCACCCATAATGAACATTTCCTTTTAGCACCAGAGAATCAAAGGGAGGGGGGTGCGTTCCTGCCGCAACCTTTTGCGCAGAAACGGTCAATCTATTTTCTCCATCTCTTTTCGCACGAGGGAGTCAATCTGGAGCCGCAGTCCATGAAGCCTGATGAATCCCGTCGCATCATCCTGGCGGTACACGTCATCCTCTTCGAAGGTGGCAAAGCTTGGCTGGTAGAGGGAGCGGTCGGACTTGCGCCCCGTGACTGAGCAACTGCCCTTGAAAAGCTTGATGCGGGCAGTGCCCCAAACCATTTCCTGAGTCCGGTCGATCATGTCCTGCAGGACTCTCATTTCGGGTGAAAACCAGAATCCGTTGTAGATCAGCCGGGAATACTGGGGAATGAGCGAGTCGCGCAGGCACATGACTTCCCGGTCCATGGTGATGGACTCCACCGCCTGATGGGCCGTACGCAGAATGGTGCCCCCCGGAGTTTCGTAAACACCCCGGGATTTCATGCCCACAAAACGGTTTTCCACCAGATCGGTTCGACCGATGCCGTGCCGTCCTCCCAGCAGATTCAACCGGGAAAGGAGCGATGCAGGGCTCAGCCTCTCTCCGTTGATGCTGACGGGGTTTCCCTTCTCGAAATGGATTTCGACCGTTTCCGGCGCATCGGGAGCCATTTCCGGGGCGACGGTGAGAGTGAACATGGATGGATCGGGTTCGAGCCAGGGATCTTCCAGCATGCCCCCTTCATAGCTGATGTGGAGAAGATTTCTGTCGGAGCTGTAGGGTTTTTCTCTGGTCACAGGGATGGGTATGCCGCGCTTTTTGGCGAATTCAATGAGGGCGTTGCGCGACCTCAGGTTCCATTCCCTCCAGGGGGCAATGACTTTTATGGTGGGGTTGAGGGCCATGTAGGTGAGTTCAAACCGGACCTGGTCATTGCCCTTGCCCGTTGCGCCGTGGCTCACGGCATCGGCCCCTTCTTCTTCCGCGATGCGGATCTGGTGTTTGGCAATGATGGGCCGCGCGATGGATGTTCCCAGAAGGTATTGCCCCTCGTAGATGGCGTTGGCCCTGAATGCGGGGAAGACGAAGTCGCGGACGAACTCCTCCTTGAGATCTTCAATGCGGGCTTTGACGGCTCCCGTGGCCAGAGCTTTTGCTTCGATACCTCCCAGTTCCTCTGCTTGTCCCAGGTCGGCCGCATAAGCCACCACTTGGCAGTCGTAGGTTTCAATGAGCCACTTCAAAATGATGGACGTGTCCAGGCCACCCGAATAAGCCAGAATCACCTTTTGCACTTTTGACACGGAGACGGTCTCCTTTTCGCTGGTCCGGTTTCCCAGAACGAGGGTTGCATTCAGCTTTCAATGGAAAGATGCCATTCATGGCGGCACGTCGGCGTGGTTTCAAAAGAACGATCATTGGCCGGTCATGAGCCATTCCATGAGGGCCATCTGCAGGTGCATCCGGTTTTCCGCCTGGTCGAAAACAATGGACTGCGGTCCTTCCAAAGCACCCTCTGTGACTTCTTCACCCCGGTGCGCGGGCAGGCAATGCATGATCATGGCATGGGGAGGTGCCTGGGCAAGGAGGTTTTCATTGACCTGGTAAGGTTGAAAGGCCTTGAGACGCTGCGCCTTCTCCTCTTCCTGTCCCATGCTGGTCCACACATCCGTGTAGATGATGTCCGCTGAAGCCACTGCTTCCAGGGGATCTTTCACCAGGCGCAACTCACCCCTGCCCAGGGACCGGGCTTTGCGAAGCACACTTTCTTCGGGTTCATAGCCGTCAGGGCAGGCCAGGGTGATCCCGAAGCCGAGCAGCGCAGCGGCGTTTATCCAGGAATGGGCCACGTTGTTTCCATCTCCAAGCCAGGCCACCTTGAGATCCTGGAGGTGTCCTCGCTTCTCTTCGATGGTGAGCAAATCGCTCATGATCTGGCAGGGATGGAAGGTGTCGGTCAAGCCGTTGATCACGGGAATGGTGGCGTGCCTGGCCAGTTCTTCCACGTCCGAATGGGCGAAAGTTCGAACGGCAAGAAGATCCATGTAGCGGGAAAGAACTCTGGCTGTGTCAGCGAGGGGTTCATCCCGGGAAATTTGCGTGTCCTGAGCGGTCATGAAGATACAGTGCCCCCCCAGCCTGTACATGGCTGCCTCAAAGGAGACGCGCGTGCGCGTGGACGGCTTCACAAAAATCAAACCCAGCACTTTGCCCCTCATGGACTGGGGCAAAGCATTTTCTGCCCACTGTCTTTTCATTTTCTTTGCTTTGGAGATGAGGTGAGAGACTTCGTCCGGGGTTAAATCGAGAATGCTCAGAAAGTCTCTTTTCATGGTGTCTCCTCTCTCAGGCAAATATCCAGGGCAGCGATGAACCGGTCCATTTCCTCTTCGGTGACGGTGAGGGGCGGCACGAAGCGCAGGACCCTTTCATGAGTGCAGTTGGCGATGTATCCCCTGGAAAGCAGTTTCTCCACCATGGGCTGCCCGGGACGGTCCAGTTCCACGCCGATCATGAGGCCCCGGCCGCGCACATGTCTGATGACAGGCCGCTGCTCTTTCAATTGGAGAAGCCGTTCCAAAAAATAGATTCCCTTCTCCCTCACGCCACGAAGAAATGTTTCATCACTGATTATCCGTAGAACTCGAAGAGCCACCGCCGTCACCAGGGGAGTGCCGCCAAAGGTGGTGGCGTGGCTGCCGGGAACAAAAGCCTCCGCCACCCGGTCCGTGGCGAGCATGGCTCCAATGGGCAGGCCATTTCCCAGGGCCTTGGCCAGTGTCATGATGTCCGGGGTGACCTTTTCGTGTTCGTGGGCGAAAAGCAGCCCTGTGCGCCCCATGCCCACCTGCACCTCATCGTAGATGAGCAAAAGGTCGTGCCGGGTGCACAGATCCCTGAGGCCCGCCAGGTATTTGGGAGAAGGGATGTGAACGCCTCCCTCGCCCTGTATGGGCTCGACCATGACAGCACAGGTCCTGTCCGTGATCGCCGCTTCCACTGAGGACAGGGAGTCAAAGTCCGCAAAGGTGAAACCTTCCACAAGGGGTTCGAACCCTTTGTGCACCTTCTCCTGGCCCGTGGCCGAAAGGGTTGCGAGAGTTCTTCCGTGAAAGGAGTTCCTCATGGTGATGATGTGGAAACGGCCCGGACCATGGCGGTCATTGCTGTGTTTTCGAGCCAGTTTGATGGCGGCCTCGTTGGCCTCGGCTCCACTGTTGGAAAAAAACACTTTATCCGCAAACGATAATCGTGTCAATTCCCGTGCCAGTTCAACTTGGGGGTGCGTGTAGAACAGATTGGACACATGGATGAGCGTGTCCGCCTGGTCGCAGAGTGTTCTGGTGATTTCTTCGTGGCAGTGCCCGAGGTTGCAGACGGCGATTCCCGCCAGGAAGTCCAGGTATTCTTTCCCCGACGCATCCCACAGGCGACATCCTTTTCCTTTCACAAAGGTGACGGGAAGCCTAGCATAGGTTTTGCAAATATATTGGGAGCATGCCTTCTGCACATCACCCATTTGAATCCCTCCTCAGTGGTCGCCGGCGAATGATTTCCGTTCCCACACCTGCATCGGTGAAAATCTCCAGGAGAACGGCATGGGGAACCCGACCGTCTACGATGTGGACTTTTTGGACTCCTGACTGCACGGCATCGATGGAGCACTGCACTTTGGGGATCATGCCACCTTTAAGGGTCTGGTCCTGAAGGGCATCCGCCGCTTCGGCCACGGTCATGCTTGATATGAGTTTTCCATCCAGATCCATCACGCCAGGAACGTCCGTCATGAGTATGAGTTTCTGTGCTTTGAGAGCACCGGCAATGTGGCCTGCCACAAGATCCGCATTGATGTTGTAGGTCTCTCCCTTCTCGCCCACACCCACGGGAGCGATCACGGGAATGAGATCACTCTTTTCGAGAATTCGCAGGATTTCGATGTTCACATGCTGCACTTCCCCCACCAGACCGATGTCAATGATTTCGGGCGGCTGGTCATCCCCCTGATACTTGTACAAATGAAGCTTTCTTGCCTCGATGAGACAGCCGTCCTTGCCGCTCAGGCCTATGGCGCGCCCTCCGTTGGCATTCACCAGAGAGACGATTTCCTTGTTGATTTTGCCCGCCAGGACCATTTCCACAATGTCCATGGTGTCCGCATCGGTGACTCGCATTCCCGCGCAAAAATCACTTTTTTTACCCACCCGTTCCAGCATTTTTCCAATCTGGGGCCCTCCCCCATGCACCACGACGGGGTTGATGCCGATGTATTTCATGAGCACGATGTCTTTGGCGAAACTTTCTTTGAGTTCTTCATCGACCATGGCATGGCCGCCGTATTTGATGACCACTGTCTTGTGGTAAAAACGGCGAATGTAGGGCAGGGCCTCCGTGAGAACCGCAGCTTTCTCAAGCATTTCAGACTTTTCCTTCCTCGAAAAAGGCGTGCATTCCGTTTGTCTAAAGGATGTAGCGGCTCAAGTCCTCGTCCTTCACGATTTCACTCAGGATGTCGTGAACGTATTGCTTCGTGATGGTGATCTTTTGGCCCTTGAGATCGGGGGCATTGAAGGAGATTTCCGAAAGCAGCTTCTCCATGATGGTGTGAAGCCTCCTGGCACCGATGTTTTCCGTTCGGGAATTGACTTCATAGGCGATGAGGGCGATTTCATCGATGGCTTCATTCTCAAAGACCAGTTCCACTTCTTCCGTTTTCAGAAGGGCCAGGTATTGGACGATGAGGGCGTTTTCCGGCTCCTTGAGAATGCGCACAAAGTCCTCCTGGGTGAGAGACTTGAGTTCCACGCGTATGGGAAAGCGCCCCTGCAGTTCGGGAATGAGGTCGGAGGGCTTGGCGATGTGAAAAGCGCCCGACGCGATGAACAAGATGTGGTCGGTGCGAACCATGCCGTACTTGGTGGTCACTGTAGACCCTTCCACAATGGGCAGCAGGTCGCGCTGGACTCCTTCACGGGACACATCGGGGCCCCGGGTGGACTCCCTTCCTGCGATCTTGTCGATTTCATCCAGGAAAATGATTCCCGATTGTTCCACGCGATCCACAGCCAGCTTCACCACCTTGTCCATGTCAATGAGCCTTTGAGATTCCTCCTGCACGAGGATCTCCCTGGCTTCGGGAATCTTCACCTTCCGCCTCTTGGTCTTACGGGGCATCATGGACCCCAGCATTTCACGCAGGTTCTGATCCATGTCTTCCATGCCCGAGCCTGAAAAGATCTCGATCATGGGGAAACTGCGGTCGGTCACTTCCAGGTCCACGTAGCGATCATCGAGAGCGCCCTTGCGGAGCAGCTTGCGCAGTTTCTGCCGGGTGGAATCCGCCTGCTGGGCTTCTTCTTCAGAGGCTTTGAGGGCTTCATGCTCGGAAGGGTAGGACTCCTTTGGCGGCTCCGGCTGTCTCTTGGGGGGCAGCAGTATGTCCAGAAGCTTTTCCTCCGCCACTTCCTCCGCTTTCACCTTCACCGCTTCCAATTCTTCGGCGCGGATCATGCTCACCGCCAGTTCCATGATGTCCCGCACCATGGATTCCACGTCGCGGCCCACGTAGCCCACTTCTGTGAACTTGCTGGCTTCGATTTTGAGGAAAGGCGACTGGGCCAGGCGGGCGAGGCGCCTGGCGATTTCCGTCTTTCCCACTCCCGTGGGGCCGATCATGATGATGTTTTTGGGCGCTATTTCATCGCGAAGGTGCTCGGGAACCTGCTGCCGTCTCCAGCGGTTTCTGAGAGCGATGGCCACCATTCGCTTGGCCTCGCGCTGCCCGATGATGTATTTGTCAAGCTCCAGGACAATTTCCGATGGAGTGAGGGGTTGTTGCATCACTAAAGCTCCTCAAAGGTGAAGGCATCGTTGGTGTAAATGCAGATGGAAGCCGCAATGGTCATGGCTTCCTCAGCAATCTCCCTCAGAGGGAGCTGGGTGTGTTTTGTGAGCGCTTTTGCGGCGGCCAGTGCATAGGGGGCGCCGGAACCGATGGCCGCGATGCCGTCATCGGGTTCGATGACATCGCCCGTTCCGCTGAGGATGAAGCAATCGACAGTGTCTGCAGCGATGAGCAGAGCTTCCAGGCGTCTCAAGGCCCGGTCCATCCGCCAGTCCTTGGCCATTTCCACCGCTGCTCTCTTGAGGTTGCCGTTGTATTGTTCCAGCTTGCCTTCCAGCTTTTCAAACAGGGTCAAAGCGTCCGCTGTTGAACCGGCAAATCCGGCCAGAACCTTGCCCTGGTACATTTTTCTCACCTTCTTGGCCTGATGTTTCATGACCGTATCCCCGAAGGTCACCTGACCATCGGCGGCGATGACCACCTGGCCTTTTTGATGGATGGCCAGAACCGTGGTGCTTTTCATCCTTGATTGTCCAGTCATTATGATTCGCTCCTAAAATGAAGGCTCATTGCCCTGTTGCACAAGGGAGAGGGAAAAAGGGACAGCCGGCATACGTGTTGCTTCTTGCCAAAGCCTCTCGCGGCCCTTCCGGGTTTCAATCGTGCTCTCCAGGCCCTTGGTTTTTCAGGCGGCTTCTTGGGTGAGCCCGGTCGTAGGTTTTCATGAGCTGGTCCAGGTTCACATGAGTGTAGCGCTGAGTGGTGGTGAGAGATTTATGGCCCAACATGTCCTGAATGGACCGCAGGTCCGCACCGGCACTGAGAAGGTGAGTGGCGAAGGTGTGACGCAGTCCATGAGGTGTGACGTGCTGCCACAGGCCGCTGGTCTTCAGTTCTGTCACGAGAATACGATGGACGGATCGTGGACTCAGGCGGCCCCCCCTGGCATTGCGGAAAAGGGCATTCCCCCGCAGGGTTGCGCCTTTCCATTGAGACTTCAATCTGCAAAGGTACAAATCCACGGCATGAAGGGCCTTCTTTCCAATGGGCACCAGTCTTTCCCTGCGACCTTTTCCGAGCACACAGACCATTCCCGTTTCCCGCTGCAAACTGGGTTCATTGAGCCTGGTGAGCTCTCCAACCCGGACTCCCGAAGAGTAAAGGGTTTCGAACATGGCCCAGTTCCGTGCCCGCCTCCACGCTAAATCGGCTCCCCTGGATTTTTCTTCCAATACTTTGAGGAAATAAAACACTTCGTCCACACTCATGAAGCCAGGAAGCTTGCGGGTCACTTTCGGGTGGGCAGCCCACTGGGCAGGATTCTGTTCAACAATGCCTCTGTCCTGAAGGTGCCTGTAGAAAGATCGAAGTGCCGAGAGCTTTCTGGACTGGGATACCTTCTGGTGGTCCCTGCTGAGGTAAGCCATGAATCCCCGCACATGTTCGGGTTGAATTTCCCCGGGAGAAACCCCTTCATTGCCCGTGACGCCCGCAAAATAATGAAACGCCTGCCTGAGATCCGACTGGTAGGCTCGGACCGTTTCCCCGCTGAGACCCCGTTCATGCGTCAAGTGCTTGATGAATGTTTCCTGGCAAAGAAACCAATTCTTCATGGTGCGGCCCTCGGCAAGGGTGTTCCCATGGGGATGCATCGAACGCAAAGAAAAGGTGATTTTTAGCACAGTACGGAAAAAAATCAATGAAAATAATAAGTTTTCCTAAAGATTATTGGATCTTACATCCTTTGGCCCCGTGTGCTTCAAAACATGGACAGAATCGATGCTCCCATGCCCGTGCGACCGGGCGGGTGCGAAAGAACGCCCCTTGTTCAGAAATGCGCGCAAAAAGCCTCATGGGAATGGGCTCAACTCAACTGCAGGATATCATGGTCGAAAGGCTGCTCATGGCAGCGCGAGCCAAATAGTCCTGTGAACAGGCAAAAATGAGCACAGCAGACTCCTCACCAGTGATTCTGAGAGCACACTCTCGAAAAGGCGTTAGGGTATTGAATGGTCAAGAAATCTCCTTGACTTTGATGAAGGGTTTGCCCTATTTTTCTCTTTCTGAATTTGCGCCTGGACACCAAATGACGGCCTCATGGCTTATTCCATTTTACATGCCTTTCTTGCGACGGTCCTGAGGATTTTGGTTTCAATGCAAGACCCGCGCGGTCCGGACAGTTTCGCAAGGTCCCTCTCTCCATCATGAGGATGCCCTCAAGAGGAAGGTTTGGTCAGGAAACAACAAATGACTCCCGGCCCTCCAAAGGCTGTAATGCTCTGAGAAAGGAAGAAAAATGAAAGAGGACATTGCTAGCACAAGAACTTTCGCAATCATCGCACATGGTGGCGCCGGGAAAACGTCACTGTCCGAAGCCATGCTGTTCAATGCTGGTGCGACAACTCGACTTGGCAAGGTGGATGACAAAACATCCATTTTGGACTATGAACCCGAAGAAATGAAGCGCAGCCTGACCATCAGCACCTCTTTCTGTTCCATTCAGTGGAAAAAGCACCCGTTCACCATCATCGACACTCCGGGGGACTTCAACTTCATTGCCGAGACCAGAATGTCCATGCTTGGCTCCGATGCGGTCATCGTGATCACCGATGCCATTGACGGCGTGAGAGTCCAGACGGAAAAAGTTTGTGAATTTGCTGACGAATTCGACCTGCCTCGCCTCTTTTTCATCAGCAAGATGGACCGTGAGCGGGCTGACTTCATGAAAGCAGTGCAAGACATCCAGAGCAATTTTGGCGACTCCTGTGTTCCTTTGCAAATCCCCATAGGATCCTCGGAAGCTTTCAAGGGAGTGGTGGACGTGCTCGCGGAAAAAGCACTGGTTTTCAACCAGGGGGACAGTGGAAAGTTTGAAGTGCAGGACATGCCCTCCGAATTCGCCGATGAGGTGAGCAGGATCAAGGAAGAACTCGTTGAGAGGGTTGCCGAATCGGACGATGCGCTCCTGGAAAAATATCTGGAAGAAGGGGAGCTGACTGCCGAGGAGGTGAAAAGGGGTCTGCGCAGGGCTGTTGTTTCGGGTAAGCTGATCCCCATACTGTGCGGGTCGGGGGTGGCCAACATCGGNATTCAGCCTCTCATGGACGTCATTGCCGATTGTTTCCCTTCGCCTGCGGACAAGCCCCCGCGAAGAGGATCTTCTCCCAAGAACGATGAAGAGTTGCTGCGAAACCCCGATCCTAACGATCCCTTCAGTGCTCTTGTCATCAAGACCATCAGCGATCCCTATGCGGGAAGGCTTTCGGTCATGAGGATTTTTTCCGGCGTCCTCAAGAGCGATTCCACCGTGTTGAATGCCACCAAGGATGCCAAGGAAAGGTTCGGGCAACTCTTGCGCCTCAAGGGAAAAAGCCAGGAGACCATTGAGAGTGCAGGGCCTGGAGATATCGTTGCCGTTGCCAAACTCAAAGAGACCACCACGCAGGACACCCTTTGCAACGAAAAGGATCCCATCGTCTATCCCCGCGTCGAGCTCCCGCCACCCATTTATTCTCTTGCAGTGGAACCCAAGAGCAAGGGTGACGAGGACAAGATCTTTTCCTCTCTCTCCCGCCTCATGGAAGAGGATTTGACCCTGAAGCTGGAGCGCAATGAAGAAACCAAAGAAATGATCCTGTCGGGCATGGGAGAAATTCACATTGAGGCCACCGTTGACAAGCTGAAAAGAAAGTTCGGCGTGGAAGTGAATCTGAATCCCCCCAAGGTCAGTTACAAAGAGACCATCAAGGGCAAAGCCCGCATTCAAGGCAAATACAAGAAGCAATCGGGGGGCCGGGGTCAGTACGGCGATTGCTGGATTGAAATGGAGGCCCGGGGAAGGGGAGAGGGGTTTGAGTTTGTGGACAAGATTGTCGGGGGGGTTATTCCCAGACAGTACATTCCCGCTGTGGAAAAAGGCATTGTGGAAGCGAGCGAAGAGGGTCCCCTTGCGGGATTTCCNGTGGTGGATTTCAAAGTCGACCTGGTGGACGGTTCTTTCCATGCGGTGGATTCTTCGGAAATGGCCTTCAAAATTGCGGGTTCAATGGCCTTCAAAAAAGCGGTCATGGATGCCAAACCAACACTTCTGGAACCCATCATGTACATGGAGATCATCGTTCCCGACGACTGCATGGGCGATGTCATTGGGGACCTCAATTCACGAAGGGGGCGCGTGCTGGGAATGGAAAGCAGCGGAAAGAAACAGATCGTCAAAGCCAACGTGCCCCATGCGGAAGTTTTGAAATATGCTCCCGAGCTTCGTTCCATGACCGCTGGCCGCGGCATGTTCACCATGCGCTTCTCCCACTACGAGGAAGTGCCTGCCCAGTCCCAGGAAAAGATCATCGAGGCCCACAAGAAACAAGAATGACCCCTTCCTTTCAGTGGTGAAAGGGAATGAAAATCGGAAAAACACACATCATCCCGTGAGACCAGCCATTGGTGGAAGGTTTGCACGGGATTTTTTTTACGAAGGTGAACATGGAAGGGAAGAGAGAAGAGAAGATTCCTTCGGATAGGCCTCTGCAACGCTCCAGGCATCAGGTGGTTTTGGTGACCATCAGCGACAAAGGCGCAAGGGGTGAGCGCCATGACAAGTCGGGGGAAGCTTTGCTCGATATGCTTTCGTCATGGGGCTACGAAGTCGTTCATCGAGCTGTGGTCCCCGATGAGAGGGACCTGATCGCCAGAGAGCTCCGCCAATGGGCGGATGTCCATGGGGTGGCTCTCATCATCACCACGGGGGGAACAGGAGTTTCTCCAAGGGATGTGACACCGGAAGCTACCCTCGAGGTGGTTGATCGTCTGGTGCCTGGAATGAGTGAGGCCATGAGGGCTGCCAGTGTGGCCATCACTCCCCGTGCCATGATCAGCCGGGCTGTTGTGGGCATTCGGGGAAGAACACTGATCATCAATCTTCCGGGAAGCCCCAGGGGAGCCATGGAAAATCTGAATGTGGTGCTGCCGGCTCTGGACCACGCTCTCGATAAAATCCGGGGTGACGAGGAAGATTGTGGCCGGACGTGATGGTCGAGGCGTTGAAGCCGTGCGAACGGCTTTTCTTGGAGCTGGGTTTTTTCATTTCCTGAGATTTTTTGGTGCGGAACACAGGGGTGAAGGGGGAAGTTTTCCCCACACCCCCGCAATTGTGCGCATCAAGCCTTTCAGTCATCAACTGAAGAGGCGCTGCCTACGGCTTGACGTTTTTCACCGTATTTCTCCTTAATTTCCTCTTTTTTCCTCGCATAAGTTTTGTCGATGCTCTGAATGTCCTGTTCAGTGATGAGCAGGCCGGACTCCGCTTCTTCCACTCCTTTGAGTTTTTCGGTCACACCCGGGTCTTCATGCCAGTTGGTGATCCCTTGTGTGTAAAGGGTATAGATATCCTTTCCAAGAGCGCTCGTGGCCTGATCGAGCCTTTTGCGGGCTCGGCAAACATTCCACTTGAACATTCGAATCTTGACGAATTTGGTGATGTAGGCCACCAGGATGAAAAAATACTCCAAAATCCAGTAGAGGATTTTTTGTGCTAAAATCATAATGGTTCCCAAGAGTCCTTTCATGCTTATCCCTCCTTTGAGTTGGCATTGAATATCTGCTGACCAAAAATTTGCTCCATGTGCTGTGTCATGCGCCGGGGATGGCTTCCGCACCAGTATACATTTTTGCATTCAGAGCACATGTGAAAGGTTTTCATCGTGAAGTGGATGTGTTCAGGAACCAAGCCCAGGACCCCCTCCTTCGGCACTGCTTTCAGAGGATTGTTGCAGCGAATACAGATTGTGAATGGAGCAGTGTGTCCGCGGTGGATCTTCAGGGCGGTGGTCACCTGTTTCACCTGTTCCATGGGGTGGTCCGTGCTTATGAAGAAAACACCCTCCACGTTTCGCCACCTTTGATTCCGTGTCAAAACCATTCGGCCATCTTTTCTAAAATCTTCGATTTGTTTCCGGCTGTCAACAGACACATACCTGGAATCAAATCCAAGTATCCTCATCCATTTGCACAGGCGACCCAGCATTCTGTCAACGGCAAATGCCAATGGCTCCTTCATGGGGTGCGCTCGACAAACTCCACTGCAAGTGTTCCCTCGGGAAGGGGCGGCCGGAAGACTTCTCCGGGAAGATCACTGGACCTTTCTATCCTTTCCACGGAAACCTGCATCGTCCAATCTGCGCCGGACAGGGCCACGCGCTGCGGAAAGGCTTCCCGGTGAATCTCAACGGGAGGGTCGTACTGGACTTCGTACACCCACAGGCCTCTCCGTACGGTCACTGCCGAAAGGCTCAAGGGTTGAGAAATGAAATGATAGGTGTAGCGGACTCCCTCCCTTCTCGATTCTCTCACGCCCTTCCACCCATCAGCGGTGGCTTCCCATTCCAGGGATTTCAGGTGTTCAGGCGGTATGGTCCCTGCCATGAAATAGGGCAGGGAATCAAAGGGAAAAGTGACTCCGAGCATCCGGTTGAGAAGGGGTTCAGGCTCACTGGACGTGTAGACAACCTGTTCACCCGGAATCCAGAGGTGGGTGGAGGAGTGTTCCACGGTCAGCAGGGCCACTCCGTGTCCCAGAGGGTTGAAGGCGTCTAGACGGAACCGGTGGGGAAGGTCGGCTACAGCCAGGGAACGAAAGGCGAATCTTCCTCGAGGGTTTTCACCTCTCAAGCGCATGGCTGCTTCATAACTCTCCCAGTGAGTTGTTCGCGCTTCCAGCAATGCGCGCCACTGCTGGGCGGAAAGCAACTCCGGCTCTCTGTCCACGGGCGGGAGCGGGGCGCAGGCCCCCATCAGGAACACCAAGAGAGCCAGGAACACCATAGTGCCGTGGCTCTTAATGGGCTTGTTTTTGCTGAATGCTTCTGATCCTCTCATGAATTCTCTCTGGCTCCGAGTGCTCATGACGCAGAGCATCCTCGTAAGCCTTGATGGCTTCAGCCTTTTTTCCAAGGCTTTCGTATATT
>SL_3KL_010_SEDDRAFT_10000234_pt1 | contig 41397 bp, 40 predicted proteins | sample SodLakKL_010_SED_2_FD_10381 | JGI IMG/M metagenome (IMG submission 10381) | reverse complement strand
ATATCGGTTCTCCTGCCGACGCAATCGGCGTTTTGTCTGTAGGTGGCACCGATGAGCAGGGTAGCAGAGTCGGGTTCAGCTCCATAGGACCCAGCTATGATGGCAGAATTAAACCTGAAATTATGGCCCAGGCACAAGGTGTTTCAGTTATAAACTACCTGGGAGCTGTATCATATGCCAATGGCACATCCTTTTCCTCTCCTGTGGTGGCTTCCCTGGCTGCATGCTTATGGCAAATGTTTCCCATGGCAACAAATGATGACATAAGGCAGGCAGTTATCCAAAGTTCTGACCGCTACCTAAACCCAGATTCACTCTATGGATTTGGTATCCCTGATTTTGCCTTTGCCAAAAATATTCTCAATAACCAGTTTGATGAGAAACCATTTGTTAAACTGGCTAGTAATCCACTTGTACCCCAGTCTGCCATAAGATTTTATACAGATTATGAAGATGTAATTTCAATTGATATGTTTAATAGCAATGGCCAAAAGATCTGGTCACAAGGAAATATATCTGTTATACCAGGATTCAATGAAATAAAACCCTTTTACCAGGTTATGGATCTTTCTTCAGGTATTTATCTCTTAAGAATTAACTTTTCCAACCGTACCGAATTTATTAAAGCTATGAAACTTTAATTTTCCCCAGTGAGATTTTAAAATAACGTATCTTGATACAGGAAGGCTCTGGCTATTGGAATCTCAGCACGATATTTTCATCCCTTATTTTATCTTTACTTATTTATTATCAGTATCTTATCAAGATAATTATAACCACCCGTATTATCGTATAAAACTCGATTTTTTGGCATAACCCTATTAGCTACTACAAAAAATCACCCCTTTAAGGATATTATGATCATGAATTTTAAAAGTGAAAACAAGCCAATCCTTAAAAGCTACTTGTTTGTAAAGAATAGGAGCGAGAACCAATTTTTTTAAGAGATGTAATTTATACTCAAATTGAATGATTAGCATAAAATTCAGCTCTTTCCCCAAGTCAAACAGCATCAGCCTCTTTAATTAATAACAAATAAATTGTTATTAAAAATCAACTTTTCCAACTACAGCATATCCTAAATCCAGAATGTGAACGCATGAAGTTTACAGATGTATACCCACCAGTAAAACAATACAAAGAAAAACATTCACGTTTGTAACCATTGACTTGTGATTACTTATGTAAATTTGAAATAAACACACACGTAAACCGAACTTTCCTATCCCGCTATATTTCAATGCGTTAAGATGTTGTTTAACATTGTAACAAAACTACTGCAACTCAAGGTAGGTTTACATTTGGAAACCAATAAATTTAATCAAAGTGTAATCAAAACAATCTATTTAGAATAACTTATATTCAGGGTGTTATATTGTTTACCTAAACTATTACTGCAATATATTAATAAAAACCTCCTTGCATGTAGCATTTGAAGCAAAAGTTCATTGTATTAGAGTAGATAACTGATTTTATAACTTATAAGAAACTCTGTTTAACCATAACTTTAAGAAAAAACTGTTTGTTTTTGTAAATTCCATAAAAAATCATATCTTTACCTTTGTAAACACAAAGATGCAGAATCAATTTGCACATGTAAACACCAAAATGTTCACGATGGTAAACAGAATAAAAACTATAATTGACTACTATGAACTATCCGCATCTCGTTTTGCCGATAGTCTCAATGTCCCCCGCTCAACCATATCGCATTTATTGTCGGGAAGAAATAAGCCAAGTTTTGAATTTATACAAAAAATTATGCAGGCCTACCCGGAAATAAATACCGAATGGCTGATTAATGGTAAAGGGACATTTTTAAAAGAAAAGGAGCAGGATTTGTTTACCAGCATAGATAGTGAACCTGCAAAACCCGAAAAACAAACTCAAGCGCAAAAAGAAGATATACCACAAGTCGGTGAGAAGCCCATAAACAAGGGGACAGACCAGAAGCATGATAATAATGGGCCTTATGAGGAGGAAAAACCTCCCCAGGTTAAGGGTAATATGGTTGAAAGTGAACAGGTTGCAACCTATTTAAAAGGAAAAAAAAACAGCCGTAAGATTGAAAGAATTATCGTAATATACAACGACGATACATTTGAAGCCTATACGCCCAGGAATTGAAGCTGTAAGTAATTATAAGGTTTTCTATAATCCGGTAAGAGTTAGGTCCCTTGCCCCATCAATAAAAGCCTTCTTAAAATCGTTCTAATTTACTAAAGAAAAAATCAGCTTCCATTTCTGCATTTTCATCAGAGTCGGATCCATGAACAGCATTCTTTTCCATACTTGCACCAAAAAGTTTTCTAAGGGTCCCTGAATCTGCTTTCAAAGGATCGGTTGCACCAATCAGCTTGCGGTAATCATCCACAGCGTTCTTTTTTTCCAGGATAGCTGCAACAATGGGACCTGAAGACATAAACTTTGTCAATCGAGGATAGAATTTTTTCCCTTCATGAACTTTGTAAAAGGCTTTTGCCTGTTCCAGATTCATCTGCAAATATTTCATGGCAACGATTCTAAAACCGGCTGCATTGATCTTCGCCAGGATTGGTCCGGTATAGCCGTTTTGCACAGCGTATGGTTTAATCATAGTCAATGTAATTTTTCCTGCCATTTCTAGTCATTTAGTTTTAGTAAATTATTGAAATAAAAAATAAATTAATCATCAATCACTGGATCAGCAAGCGTTTCTGGAGATATAACCAATTTTGGAGCTTGTTAATAGATCCATAAAAATAATTAATTTAATGCACCCAATAGGCTCAAACTGTTTTTTTTTACCTTTGTGTTAATATCTTTCATAATGAAATATCCTGGTGTTTACCCCGCTTTAGGGTCCAACTATTTCATCACATTAATTATAAAATAGATTATATTGGATAAAGTTCAAATTGAAAAAGCCAAAAACCTGCTTGCAGACAAGAATCAACCCATTGTTATTGTCAGTCACGTAAACCCTGACGGAGATGCTATTGGTTCTGCCTTAGGTCTCTATCACTATTTGAGAAATGACAAATACCAAAACCTCCGGGTCATTATTCCCAATGGTTATCCTTCCTTTTTGGCCTGGATGCCCGGCAGTGATGAGATTACCATTGCCACTGAAGATAAACAGCAATCCCGCAACCTAATAGAACACGCCAAAGTTATATTCTGTCTGGATTTCAACGATCTGGCTCGTACGGACCAACTTTCCGAGCCACTGACCCGCACAAAAGCTACCAAAATACTCATTGATCACCATCCTGAACCCCAGGACCAGTTTGACCTTATTTTTTCTTCTCAGCTTTCTTCAACAGCAGAGTTGATATACAAAATTATAGAAGCATTTGGCAAAGAGCATTTAATTGACATCCATGCTGCACAGTGCCTTTATGCAGGTATCATTACCGACACAGGCTCTTTCAGTTATGCTTGCAACCATCCGCAAACCTATTATATAGCAGGTCGTTTTATTGAAATGGGAGTGGATGGAGAAAGAATTCACCGTTTGATTTACGATAATTATTCGGAAGACAGAATGCGCCTTTTGGGCCACTGCCTGGGGGTCAATATGAAGGTATTTACAAACTTTCATACAGCCTATATTTATTTATCTAACGAAGATCTCAAAAAGTTCAATTATCGCGAAGGCGACACAGAAGGAGTGGTCAATTACGCGCTTAGCATCAAGGACATATCCCTGGCTGCCATTTTTATTGAAAAGAAAAATGAAATCAAAGTATCTTTTCGCTCAGAGGGTGCCCTAAATGTAAATGTGCTTGCCCGCAAGTATTTTAACGGTGGAGGACATCACAATGCAGCGGGTGGAAGTTTTTTGGGGAGCCTGCAAGAATGTTTGTTATATTTTGAAAAATTGATTGACAATGTTTCAAAAGATGACTTTAAGGCAATAAAACAAGTCTAATTTAATGATTAACTTTGCACTTTGGTTTTACCAGGGGTATGGCCACAAAAAAATGATTTAGCAACAGCCTGCTGATTACCATGACGAAACACACTATTTATTTATTGATAATACCCGCAACATTTTTGTTTATCTCCTGCCAGGGGGCAAACCAACAAGAAAGGGAACCTTCCCGCCAGCAGTTGCGGGAAAGCCTTCTTGGAGCAAACACCATGCTCATTGATGCAGAAGATCAGGAAATTGAAGACTTCATCCAAAGACATGGCTGGCAAATGAATGAAACCGGCTCAGGCCTTAGGTATGATATTTACCAGGAAGGTACAGGCCCCAAAGCCCAAAAGGATAGAATAGCAGTATTCCATTATACGGTAAGATTGATAACGGGTGACGTAATTTATTCATCTGAAAATAAAGAACCTTCTGAATTCCAAATTGGACGGGGAGGGGTGGAGAGTGGTCTGGAGGAAGGAATGCTGCTGTTACGCGTGGGAGATCAGGCCCGTTTTATTCTGCCTTCGCATCTGGCACATGGAGTACCGGGTGATGGTGTAAAAATCCCCAAAAGAGCAACCTTAATCTATGATATTGAGCTTGTTGAATTGAAATAACAGACTCACGAAAGTGATAGCTTTCCATGTTTTTTCAACTTTTAAATCAAATGAATTGTTTATTTTAATTATTAATTCAAAACCCACTATGAAAAAAATTATTTATCCAATTGCCGCATTGTTGCTCGTATTCATGTTTCATGCCTGTGCGGATAAAGGATACCAGCAAACTGAAAGCGGACTTACCTATATGTTTCATGAAAGTAACAGGGGAGCAAACCCGGCCATTGACGATATCGTAAAAATCGATTTTGCCTACCGGTACCCCAAGGACTCTGTGTTTTTTGAAAGTGCTGTCACCGGAGAACAAGCTTATGTAAAGATTGATCCATCAATGTACCCCGGCGATATTTACGAAGCATTGCGAATAATGTCCAAGGGGGACAGTGCTACATTTAAATTCGATGCCCAAAACTTTTTTACCGTAACTATGGGAGCTCCTGCTGTACCTGAATTTATAGATCCAGCCGACAGCCTGTTTGTAGACATAGTGTTACATGACATGTTTGATGAGGAAGGATATGAGGCTTACATGCAGGCCAAAGCCGAAGACGAAATGGCTGAGCGTGAAGAAGCCCGGACACAGGAAGGCAATATCCTGGATGACTACCTGGAAAGCGAAAATATTGATGAAGAACCAGAAGAAAGCGGACTCATCATCATAGTAAAAGAGGAAGGCTCAGGCCCCAAACCAGAGAGTGGACAAACCGTGAAGGTACATTATACCGGTATGCTACTCGATGGGACTGTGTTTGACTCTTCCGTAGAAAGAGGAACTCCATTTGAATTTCAACTGGGTGCAGGAAGAGTTATCAGAGGCTGGGATGAAGGCATAGCCGAGCTGAATGTGGGCTCAAGCGCCAGACTCATAATACCTTCTCACCTTGCTTATGGCGACAGAACTGCAGGTGAACATATTGAACCCTTTTCTACATTAATTTTTGACATCGAACTTCTTGATGCAAATTAATGGCATCTTAGGTGCGTAAACACTGAACTTAAAGGATCACTAGTGCTACTTTAATAAATGAAGTTTTATTAACCAACCGATATGAATTCAAATTCAGATTCTCGGCCTACTTACATTGGATGGAAGAAGGTCCTCTTGTGGGTGATCGTTTTTAGCTTTTCAGCTTGCAGTTTACCCTTGAGGACTGCAGGGCCCGCTTATCAAACCCATGAGTCGGGGATTAAATACCTGGTGACAGAAAAAGGCGATGGGGCACAAGCTTCCATCAAAGATAAGGTACGTGTTCACTATCGCCTCTTGTTGGAAGACAGTACCTTAATTGAAAGCAGCTACGACAGGAGCGAGCCTGTTAGCTTTCAATTGGGGCAGGCCCAGGTGATCAAAGGTTGGGATATTGGTATTGAACTTCTGCAAGAAGGGGATAAAGCTACTTTAATCATACCCCCCGACCTTGGATATGGCGACAAGCCCATGGGGGATATACCTGCCAACTCAACCCTGGTATTTCATGTGGAACTTATAGAAGTTCTGCCAGCACCTGATCCCTATGTTGTACCTGAAGGGGTTGAAATATCTGAAGTTTCAAGTGGGTTGCGCTACGCAGTTATTGAGGGTGGAGAAGGAAAGCAGCTTCAACCTGGCATGAAAGTAAAAGTGCATTACTCAGGCTATTTTGAAAATATGGAGGTTTTTGATTCATCTTATGAACGTGGATATCCTTTTGAGTTTACCCTGGGCCGGGGCATGGTCATAAGGGGTTGGGAGGAAGGAATAGCCAGGTTGAGAGTCGGTGATAAAGCCCGCTTATGGATTCCATGGGATTTGGCTTACGGTCAGCAGGGTAGAGGACCAATACCCCCTGAATCCAATCTCATATTCGACATTGAGGTGCTAGATGCCCATGAAATAGCAAGGCCGGAAGCTTTTGATGTTTCTCATTCCGACACACTTACCACAGAAAGTGGTTTGCAATATTTGATTGCTGAAGAAGGTTATGGTGGCTCCCCGGAAAACGAAGATATTGTTACTGTGCACTATACGGGATACTTGCCCGATGGCAGGATGTTCGACTCCTCTGTGCAAAGAGGACAGGTTTTTCGTTTTGTGCTGGGCCAGGGCCAGGTTATTGATGGTTGGGATGAAGGAGTACAGTTGATGCAATACAATGCCAGGTATCGCTTCATTATCCCACCCGAGCTGGGATATGGAGATAGAAGGGTGGGGCCAATTCCCCCCAACTCAAAGCTGATCTTTGACATTGAACTATTTGAAAGCAATGACACAGAATAAAATCAAGGCAATTGCGGTGAAATTATTTTCTAATGGAACATACATCTCGCCCCCGGCGCAATAAAAAAAGCAAATAAGACCGGTACATGCAACTTCCCCCGCATTGAGCGGGGCAAGTATTTAACCAATTACTTAAAACAAATTTATTCGAATGAACCTATTACAGATTACCTGGGAAGCCAGTCCCGTAATTTTCTCACTTGGACCACTTTCTGTTAGATGGTACGGACTCTTTTGGGCACTATCCTTTTACATTGGCTATGAAATCCTTGGCAAGATTTTCAAACGCGAAAATATCGGTCAGAAAGAGTTAGACAGCCTGCTCATTCACATTGCCATAGGAAGTGTTTTAGGAGCCAGGCTTGGACATTGCTTTTTTTATGATTTCGACTATTACATCGCCAATCCCGTTGAAATATTGTATATCTGGCAGGGCGGACTTGCCAGTCATGGAGGTGCAATAGGAATCATAATAGCCATGCTAAGGTACCACCGTAAAACATCCAACATATCTTTTTTCTGGACTGCAGACCGCATGCTTATTGCAGTTGCCCTTGCAGCCATGTTTATCAGAATGGGAAATCTCATGAACCATGAAATTTATGGCTATGTTACAGATAAACCATGGGCATTTAAATTTATTCAAAATGTTTCGGCATGGATGCAAGGTGCCGACCCCGTATTTACCCAACCTGTTCATCCCACAGCCATCTATGAAGGAGCGGGTTACCTGTTTGTCTTTTTAAGTATGATGTGGTTATACTTCAAAAGAATTGGCAAACTTTACCAGGGATTTATGACCGGTTATTTTTTGATTACTTTGTTTGTATGGAGGTTTGTGGTCGAATTCTGGAAAACACCACAGGAAAGCATGTCAGGGGGTTTTATCTATGACATTATGGGATTTTTGGGCATCAACATGGGACAACTTTTAAGCATTCCCCTTGTATTGCTGGGAATTGTTGTATTGATTTATAGCTACAAGTATAAAAAACCAGCTGTTGAAACAGCTGGCATCACTTAACAGGAAAAAAGTTTAATCATTTTCCTGATACAACAAAAAAACGCTCGGCTGCTTGTGCAGATCGGGCGTTTGTTTATTCCATCCGGCAATAGACATGGTTTTTATATATTCATTTTCGAGGGTAATGTTGCTGGCTATACAAAGCAGACTGGATGGATTACAGGTAGTTATAATATCCTGGAGAAGGGCCTGGTTGCGATAAGGGGTTTCCATAAAAATTTGTGTTTGCCTGTTTGAACGGATAGCTTTTTCCAGCTCTTTAATTTTTTGTATCCGTTTCTTCCTTTCTAAAGGCAAATAACCATGAAAAGTAAAACTCTGACCATTAAACCCGGAAGCAATCAGTGCCAGGAGTATAGAGCTGGGCCCCACCAGGGGTGTTACTGTTATATTCTTTTGGTGGGCAATGGCCACTATTTTATTGCCGGGATCCGCAATACATGGATTGCCAGCTTCAGACAGCAGGCCTATATCTCTTCCGGTTTCAGTATTTTTCACATAGCTGGGAAAATCAGATTCTTCAGCATGCTTATCAATAACATGAAAAATGACATCTTTAAAATCCTTTGTATATCCTATACTTCTGAGAAAACGTCGGGCAGAGCGGATATTTTCAACAATAAACTCATCCAGATTTTGAACAATTTTGCTATTTGCCCCGGGAATAACATAAGATGAATCAGCACTACCTAAGCCAACGGGAATGAGAAAAAGTTTTCCTTTCTTTTTAAAGCTATTCTGCATGTTTTCCATTTTAACTAAAACCAGGGTAAGTCTTTCAAATCCACATTCCCTCCCGAAAAGATAGCAGCAATGTTTTTGCCAGCAAATACAGAAGGATGCTCCATTAACACAGCAAGCACCACAGCTGCAGAGGGCTCTACAACAATTTTCATTCGCTCCCAAATCAAAAACATGGCTTTTATGATCCCTTCTTCACTGGCTGTCAAAATATCGTGCACCTGATTCAATATAATGGGAAAAGTAATGTCTCCCAGTGATGTACGCAACCCATCAGCTATAGTTTGGGGATCTTTGGAAGGAACAAACCTTTTTTCCCTGAAAGATTTCCAGGCATCATTAGCCATAAGTGGCTCAGCACCAATCACCTTTGTAGTTGGTGAAAAATATTTTGCTGCCAGGCCTGTACCGCTCAGCAATCCACCACCTCCTACAGGGACAACTACCGCATCAGGCGGGTGATTAAGTTGCCCCAGCATCTCATAAAAACAACTGGCCTGTCCTTCAATCACCTGTATATTATTGTAAGGATGAATAAAAGTGGCCCCGGTTTGCTCCTGAATTTGTTGCAAAGTACTTTCCCGGGCTTCCAGGGTGGGTTTACAGAAAGTGATATTACCCCCATATTGCTTAACAGCATCTACTTTTACAGAGGGAGCATTTTCAGGCATAACGATAAATGCAGGAATACTGCGGGATCTTGCGGCAAGGGTAAGCGCCTGTGCATGATTGCCTGAAGAATGGGTGCAAACCCCTTTTTCAGCTTGCTCAAAAGAAAGCAGGGACAAGGCATTGCTTGCACCTCTAAACTTAAAAGCTCCTGCTTTTTGAAAATTCTCACATTTAAAAAATATAGAAGCACCCGTTATTTCATTCAGGGTTTGGCTGGTTAAAACCGGCGTAAGGTTAATATGATTGCTGATTCTATCAAAAGCTTTACGAATATCATCTTCGCCGGGCAATACCTTCGCAGGATTTACTTTCATAGGAGTTCTCAGGTTTATTTAGCTTGGTGTAAATCAGCGATTTCCTGTGCAATTTTTTCACAGGCATTGTCAAGCATGGCAAACACATTATCAAATCCATCCTTTCCACCATAATAGGGGTCGGGAACGGGCTTGTTTTGTCCTGGATGTGTTACATTGAGAATCATATCCAACTTCTCTTTTTCATGATCTGTTTGGGTTTGTGCCGCCAGATCATAATAGTTGGATTCGTCCATGGCATAGATTCTGTCAAAATGATGAAAGTCCTCTGTTTTAAACTTCCTGGCACGCTGATCGGTAATGTCTATACCATTTTTGCGGGCCACTTCAATCGACCTGGGATCAGGCATTTCGTCAACATGGTAGGCAGCCGTACCGGCTGAATCAACCGAAATGTCTATGTTATATTTTTTAGATTTTGCTTTCATAATCCCTTCTGCCAGAGGGGATCTGCAAATATTTCCAAGGCAAACCATTAAAATTTTCATCCAATTGTATTTTTTGAATAATTTTTTTGTAGGGTTAAACTTTATGTACTAAGCATACTTCTTACAATGGGCAAAAATACAAAACCAGAAAGATATCAAGAACAAATTTCGCCCTAAATGAAAAACCCGGATACATGAAAAATATTTATCCGGGAGGTAAAGCCATTTGAAAGTGTTTAATAATTCTAAAGCCTGATTTTAAGCGAATCATTAAGCTCATCAAAATGTTTTTTAAAACTCCTGTCGGTGTCATAGAGGTTTTTAACTGTTTTGCAGGCATGCAAAACAGTTGCATGGTCTTTATTACCCAGCTTGCTACCTATAGCAGCCAATGAATTTTTAGTGTAAGTCTTAGAAAAGTACATAGCTAACTGCCTGGCCTGCACAATTTCTCTTTTTCGGGTTTTAGAGTTTATTTTATCTACCGGGATGTCGAAGTAATCACCCACCACTTTTTGTATGTATTCGATGGTAATTTCCCTGGGGGTACTTTTTACAAACTTCTGAATAATGTTGTTGGCGAGTTCTATAGTAATCTCTTTCTTATTCATAGAGCTTTGGGCCAGGATAGAAATCAAAGCCCCTTCCATTTCTCTTATATTGGAAGTAATACTGCTGGCAATGAGTTCCACAACATTTTGCGGCATTTCAACACCATCATTGTAGAGCTTTTTATTCAAAATAGAAATCCTGGTTTCAAATTCAGGAATTTGCAGATCGGCGGAAAGTCCCCATTTAAACCTGGACAATAACCTGGGTTCAATTCCCTTCATTTCTACGGGTGGCTGGTCAGATGTGATAATAATTTGTTTACCGCTCTGGTGCAACTGATTAAAAATATGAAAAAACACATCCTGGGTGCCTGGTTTACCGGCCAAAGCATGGATGTCATCTACAATCAAAACATCAATCATCTGGTAGAAATGGATAAAGTCGTTTTGATTGTTGTTTTTTACAGCATCAATAAACTGGTTGGTGAACTGCTCACAGGAAACGTAAAGAACAGTTTTTTCGGGAAAATTGTTCTTGACTTCAATTCCAATGGCATGGGCAAGATGGGTTTTACCAAGCCCGCTGGCACTATAAATAAGTAAAGGGTTGAATGAAGTTTTTCCGGGGTTTTGCCCAACGGCAATACCAGCACTTCGGGCCAGCCGGTTACAATCTCCCTGTACGAAATTTTCGAAATTATACGACTCTATAAGCTGTGGGTGAATGTTTAGCTTTTTCAGACCGGGAATGATAAAAGGATTGGGTACTGTCTTACCTGTATCTTTATTCAGGTCTAATGGCATAGTTACAGGAGGATTTTTCAATGCTTTACGGTTCAGGGTAGGTGCATTCACCGTATAGGGCTTTGATTGGTTGTTATTATATGCACTATCCATAACAATGCTGTATTCAAGCCTTCCGTTTTTACCCAGCTCTTTACGGATGGTTTTCTTCAACAGTTCAATATAATGCTCTTCCAGCCATTCATAAAAAAACTGGCTCGGAACCTGTATGGTAAGTACATGGTTGTCTAATTTAACGGGTTTAATGGGGGCAAACCATGTATTATAGCTATTTAAAGGTATGTTGTCTTTGATTACATTAAGGCATCTGAACCATACTTTTTCATGTAAATTATCCATTGTCTCTTCGCTAAATATATTTGAAAGGTAATTTGTCACATCATTGATTATTTTCCGGGCTGATACTCAGCTAAAACACTTGAATAATGCTCCCCCAGTAGTTTTCAACAAAAATTGGGAAAAAAAAGTTAATAAAAAAATTTTATCCGTATTGATTTTTAGAAATTTTTGTTGTATTAAATTCGACTAAAGTTTCACCACTGTTTTTGTTAATATGCACATCCATACGACCTAATCTCACTCCTGCATATCCAGTTTGACCAATGGTAACTATTTTTCCCAGTGAGTTTTCTTTTTTATCCGGAGGATCCAGTAATGTATGTGTATGTCCCCCAAGGATGATGTCGGTATACCGGGTTTTTTCTGCGATTATCACATCACTAACCTTGTTAGAATCATACTCATAGCCCAAATGCGATAGGCAAATAATCAACTGGCATTGATGTTCTTCTTTCAACAAGGTTTCTGTCTTTCGGGCAACATATACCGGATCAATATATATTGTATTTCCGTACAGGTTCCTGCTTACCAATCCTTCCAGTTCTATGCCCAGCCCATAAATACCAATTTTCAAACCTGCTTTGTTAATAATGTGGAAAGGTTTAATTTTTCCATGCAGGGGAGTATTAGAAAAATCATAATTGGATGAAACAAATGGAAACTTTGCATGATGCATTACATCCAACAGACCATCCAACCCATTGTCAAATTCGTGGTTTCCAATTGTGGTTGCATCATACCCCATTTTTGACATCAGTTTCAGTTCGGGCTCTCCTCCATACATGTTATAATATGGTGTTCCCTGAAAAATATCTCCCGCATCCAATAGCAAAACATGATTACTTTCATTTCTGATTTGGTTAATCAGGGCAGCTCGTCTGGCATATCCTCCCATGCCAGGAAAATTGGGGTCATTTTCAGGATAAGGGTCAATGCGGCTGTGTGTATCGTTGGTGTGGAGAATACATAAAGGCTGGTTGTCCTGTCCAGCCTGTAACCATAATGGAAGACCTGCTGAAATGGCCGCACCTCCTATAAGCGTGGTTTTGGTAAAAATTCTGCGATTCATATTTTTAAAACCCATAGTAGGAAAATTTACTAATTAAACAGCTTTAAAAGCTGCAAAAAACGACCTCTTAAACCTTATTTAAGAGGTTCTAAGTTTACTATGTAATCAAATTTATTCAGTAACAGTAATTCGCCCGTCGAGATCGGCTCTGATTTTCTCACCTCGGGAATGCACATCCTGCATGTGAAGAATTATTGCATCTCTGATTCGCATTCCAAGCAACTCGTAGTTAAGGGGCTGAAGGAAAAAATTCATTGAATCACCTCCACCAGCAAGGTAATCAGAGGTGAGTACTTTATAATTTCGATTTTTATCAAATTCCTGGCCTTGTATCTCTATTTTTTTTGCCTGATCATTTTCTATGACAAGTTTTAAACCGGAAACAGGCATTCCAGCAGAGGCATTGGCTAAATAATCAAACAGCTCTTGCGTTTTTTCCCCTGTCAGAGTTACTACAACCATTTCATTTTCAAAAGGTAGCAATTCAAAGACGCGTCCAAAGGTAATTTCACCTTCGGGTAAGGGAACTCTCAGTCCACCATAATTTAGCAAACAAAAATCGATGGGCTTATTGTCTGATGGCTCATAGAGCTCCTTTCCAATATCCATCACAAGGTCTGCCACAAAATTATTGAGCTTGCCCTCAGGAGTACCTCTTTCCATCACATGCTCAGAATAAACCAGCAGCTGGTTCATCTCTGCTTCCAACTCTTGCCGGTATTGAGCTATAAGTTTCTCCTGGCCTTCATCCGTTTGTGGCACATTGACAGAATCCAGCAAAATAGTTGTGCCTTCAGTGGTAAATTCGGGGGTGGGTCCGGAACACGAAAACAAAAATGCGAATGAAATGAGAACAACGATCAGGTTCCGGGGAATAATCATCTTTTTGGGTTTTTGATTTTGCATAGCAATAATACTATTAATTTTTCTAAATTGCAATGAAATCTATCTTAGTTGGCTTATTTATAATTATTATGGAATAGAAACATATTTTTGCCGAATTATATCATTAATCGACACAAAATCAGACTCATACAACACAATAAAGTAAGGCGTTAAAAATCAATATATAGCAAAACAAAAGCTAAAAACAACTGAAAAACAAGCTACTTATAACGTATGCTTATAGTTAATTTTCACACCATAAAAAGCATCAAAAACCGACTTTATTTCATCAGCCTTTTGTTTTCTTACGGCAAACTGCAATTTACAGGAAAGAGCAAAGTCCTGACTGACAGGTTCCAGATCTTTCTCTTTAATAATCCGCATGACATCATTGAGTTGCGGATATTCAAAAGCAAGTTCATAAACCTCTTTGATGATCTTTTGCTGTATCTTGTTATTATCAATGGCCTCCCTGGTTGCTGCTTTATAAGCATTAATAAGTCCTCTCACCCCCAGCTTGGTGCCACCAAAATACCTTACAACAACAATGAGTATATTGGTGATATCGTGCGAAAGTAATTGACCGTAAATAGGCTTTCCAGCGGAACCTGATGGCTCGCCGTCATCATTGATACGGTATGCATCACGAGTGGGGCCCAGCGCCCATGCGAAGCAATGGTGGTTGGCATCATAATGCTTCTTTTTCAGCTCCTGCAAGTGCCCTTTAATCTCATCCTCGGTCATAACGGGGAAGGCATATGCAATAAACTTGCTTCCTTTATCTTTGAACAGCCCGCTGCTAGTTGTTTCAAGTGTTTTAAAAGTATCGTCAAACATGAGAACAAAAGTAAGTAATTTGTTTGATGCGCATCTACTCTCATACCTGGTTATTTATAAGCCGGGTACACTTACAGGTGTAAATAACTTAACCTAAGTGGATAGCCTGATACCCTTTAAAATGAATTACCGGAATTTTTGACCCAATAAAATATTTCATGTCCGATAAAATTTTGAGTAAACTTTTCTATCGGCAGGGCAGGAGCCCTCAGCCCTTTTTCAAAAAACTTACTCCCCTGGAAAATTCGTGCTTCATCCCAAATATTTTCATTGATAAAGGCCTCCAATAACTTTTGCCCTCCCTCTATGATAACAGACTGGAGGTTTTTTTCGTACAAAATAGTGAGTATGTTTTTAATAAGTGTAGGACTGGTAAAGTCAGTTTTTACCCACTGTATTAGACCCTGGGATTGGTCTTTATCCTGGTTGAATACCAGTGTAGCTTGAGTGTTGTCAAACAGGTTCAGAGAAGAGGATAGCGTAAGGTTTTCATCCATAACCATTCGCACAGGTTGTTTACCCGTCCAGTCTCTGACGTTCAATTTGGGGTTGTCCTTAAGGGCAGTAACAGTACCCACCATTATACCCTGCTCTTCTGTTCTCCATTTGTGTACGAGCATTCTCAGCTTTTCGGAAGTGATCCATGTGGGTCGGGCCGGTGTTCCCGGTAATCTTTCAATATCAATAAAAGCATCAGCTGTTTGGGCCCACTTAAGTATTACATAAGGGCGTTTTTTTTGGTGAAAGGTAAAAAAGCGCTTATTCAAGCGCAAGGCTTGTGTTTTATGGATACCCACCTCTACCTTTACATGGTGATTCCTCAAGCGAGCAATCCCTTTACCGGCGACCACATCATAAGGATCCACACTTGCAATCACCACATGGGGGATCTGGTGTTTGATGATCAAATCTGTACATGGAGGAGTTTTTCCAAAGTGACAGCAGGGTTCGAGGTTGACATAAATGGTAGATTCGGGCAGCAGTGATTTATCAGCTACTGAGTTTATGGCATTTACTTCAGCATGTGCTTCACCATATTGTTGGTGATAACCTTCTCCTATAATTCTGTCATTGTGCACAATAACACTTCCAACCAAGGGGTTGGGAGCTGCCCTACCCAAACCATTGCGAGCCAGTTCAAGGCAGCGGTGCATATATTGTTCGTGTTTTTTCATCCATCAAAACCTTTAAACGGTTACGGCTGTCAAAATTACAATTTTATTTTGGGGCTTACCAGCGAGGTTTAAATTGTCATTAAAACAAAAGCTGATGGGGAAAGGTTTGGATACAATATCCCACAAACAGTCATTCATGGTTTAGATTTGGGGTTTCAGCTAAATCAACCCATATATTTTGCTCAGATACCAAATGTAAGCAGGTAGGAAGACCGGGCAGGGGGGGAGCACCACTTTTTGGCGATCAAAACATTTATCAGGCAAACAGAGGTGGTTTAGCTAATATTGACCGAATTATCTTTTAAATACTCTTTTTGTATTTCCCTTAATATCCGGATGATTTCTCTTGAATCATCATCCAACTCATTACAAAGCTTTTCAAGTTGCTGAATGTCTTTCCTTGACCTGGCCAGCTCCTGGATCCGGTTAATTTTGTCCGAAACTTCACTAAACCCCATATAGCTGTATCCCGGTTTGATTTTATGTACCATTTTGCTCAAGGATTCATATTCCTGATCATAAAAAGCATCATTAATACCCACAATGGTTTTGGGAATCTCTTTTAAAAAGCGTTTTATCAGGGCAAGGGTACCTTCCAAATCATCATCAAAAATATCAGCAAGCGCCTTTTTTATTCTTAGCTTGGCTTTATGAAGTTTTTCCTGGTCGCCAGCGTGCGCATGAGCAGCCTCTTTCTTTTCTACAAATTCTGTTTTACTGTTTGCAAGAGCCTGCATAATTTTTTGGTATATGATAGTATTATCCGAGGGCTTGGTCAGGAAATCATTCATTCCAGCATTTTTAACCCTTTCTCTTGTTTCGGAGGTAACATCAGCTGTGAGGGCTATAACAGGCACATTATGATCAAGCACTTTTGATTCAGGATTTCTGATGATTCGGGTGGCTTCATATCCATTGAGCTTAGGCATATGTAAATCCATCAGCACCACATGGTATTTTTTCTTTTCGAGCATATGGATGGCTTCTTGCCCATTACCGGCAATCTCCAGCTTAGCATCCCATTTTTTCAGTATTCTTTCCATTACAAACTGGTTCATCTTATCATCTTCCACCAATAAAATATCTACACCTTTTAGTGTACTAAACTGCCCGGCAGCTTTGCTCATTTCCGGAAGGAATGTTTTCTCACTTATTTGGAAGTTAAGGCTAAACCAAAAGGTAGATCCCATTCCTTCAATACTTTTGAGACCAATTTTTCCATGTTGAAGCTCCACCAGTTTTTTACAAATGGATAGACCCAATCCGGTACCACCAAATTTGCGGGATGTATCACTTTCAGCCTGTATATATGTCTGGAAAAGTGACTTTTGCTTATCCTCAGGAATACCAATTCCGGTATCGGAAACAGAAAACTTCAACCCAGCATTTTCCTCTGTGGAATCAATTAGCTCTGCTTTTACATCAATATGCCCCTGGGGTGTAAATTTTATTGCATTGCTCAACAAATTAAGCAGTATTTGCCGTAACCTGGAGGGATCTCCTTTGAGAATACGGGGGATTGAGGGATCAATGGAAACATTCAGTGCAATGCCCTTTTCCCTGGCTTTATACTCAATGGTTTTTACCGAATCCTTAACAAGGTTATAAATATTAAAATCGGTTTTCTCCAGCTCTACCTTGCCGGCTTCAAGCTTTGAAAAGTCTAGTACGTCGTTTATTACCCCCAGTAAATGATCAGAGGAGTATTTGATGGAGCGCATATTTTCCATCTGTTCATCGGTATGGTCTTGTTCCTGGATCACAAGGTTGGTCAGACCAATTATAGCATTTAGTGGTGTGCGGATTTCGTGACTGAGATTGCTGACAAAAAATGATTTCACCCGGTTGGCTTCTTCAGCTTCATCCCTTGCTTTTTTCAACTCTTTTTCCATTTTTCTGCGTTGGGTGATATCAAAAATTATGGCATATTCCACTTTTTTATCACCCATCTCGACCTGGCTGGTGTACACTTCAACATCACAAATTCTGCCATCAGCCAGGCGATGTTGGTCATAATAAAACGTTTTATCCTCTTGATGATCAATCTGATCAGCAGTTTGGGTGTTGATTTGCGGATCCTGGACTTTAATCTGCGATAAATTCATCTCAGAAAAGGTATCCTTATCATATCCGTAAAAATCCAGAGCTGCCTGGTTGGCGTTGGTAATACTACCGCTTTGGGGGTTTAGCATCAACATGATAGCTGAATTACTGGCAAAAAAGCTCTTATATCGTTGTTCACTTTCTTTCAATTTTTGCTCTGCAACTTTTCGTTTGGTCACATCCGCATGAGTTCCCAATATACGGATGGGTTTCCTCTTATCATCATATACAACCGCAAAAGAAGCCTTTACCCATTTATAGGAGCCATCTGCACATAACATACGGTATTCGGAGTCTGTTCCGGGAATCTCACCACTTTGCAGCTTGTCAAACAAATGTCTTGTGGCTTGCTGGTCTTCATGGTGAATTAACGAAAGCCAATTCTCCCGGCTTGCTTCAAAATCCTTGGTATCATAACCAAGCATTTGCCTCCATTGGTCAGATAAGTAAAGCTCCTGGGTTGTAATATCCAAATCAAAAATGCCATCATTACTGGCCAGCACTATCAGAGAATACCTCTCTTCAGCCTCTATGAGTTGCTTTTCGTATTCTTTCTTATCGGTAATATCAATGGCTGTGGCAAGAACAGCAGGTGAATTGTCAAACTCAATAGTTCGGGTTGTAAGGTACACCCATTTTATATCTTTTGATTTAGTAATCAGCTGAAACTCTCCCTTAAAGTTAAAGCCGTTGGTTTCCAATGAAACATTACTTTTATCAAAACTTTTAAGACTATCGGGATGTATTAGCTGCCAGACTTCCATATTAAGCAATTCCTGATGGGTAAATCCGGTAATGCTCTCCATGGCTGCATTCACATAGCGAAGCTTGTAGTTCTGAAAAATCAGGATGGCGGAGGGAGAGGCGGTCAAAAGGGCTTTAAATCTTTGTTCTGACTTTTGGGCATCTTTTCTGACCTGATAGTTTTTGAGCAACAGAAAAGCAAGAATTCCCAAACCAACAATAAGAAGCAATATTATGACTGCAAAATTTACCAGTAAACTTGTTTGATACAAGGCGTAGGGGGGTGAGTTATCAGCCACAGTTAAATTGGGCTCCTGAAGGGGTTGTTGCTGTATTGAGGCAGCTAATTCTCTATGCTGATAGGCATAACTAACTGTATCGGGTTCATAGTCTATTTGGCTTTCATAGATGGATGAATCCTGATAAATTTTGCCATTGACTCTTATTTCTTCAGGGAGATTGGAAGCAGAACTTAATTTAAGTACCGTTGCAATAAGAGTAATCAGCAAAAGAGAAAAGATCGCCGTAAAGTATATGATTAACCTTTTCACCTATCTATTATTTGTCTGAAAGCTGGTTTTGACCAATTTCCAGTGGTTGTGTTGTCGGATTTTGCTAATAATTTTTATTAACACAGCAAATATATGAATAAAAAAACCGATTTCAAAGAATATAATAGCCTATAAGTAGCATTATTTTCATAGTTCAGCATATATTTATTTCTTAAACACTCAATATCAGCTATCTAAACTGACATTTAAAAATGATTTTGACTAAAAGAAAACACAATATTTATTCAGACTGTTTAAAAATAACAGTATTAATATTTTATAAACAACAATTTAGCGTAGTTAAACATCTATTAAGCGAAGGTACTTTGGGGAGTGATCGTCCACTTAGAGAAAAAGCTTAGATAAATTCAAGCACAACTTCCTTCAAAAACTTCTCTTCCAGCAGTCGTGCAATTTTTTTAGCCACACTTCTTCGTATTTCCAGTTCTACCGGTAAATTAGGGTCCTGGTGGGCTACATTTACAGCAGTACCTATACAAAGATTGATTTCATCACTTTCCAACAATAATTCAACAATTTTATCGGCTGGACCTTTCTCCAAATCGGTTCTTTCATTATACTTTTCAAGAATTCCCATTACCTTACTGAGGGTGAGAATACCTTCGGTAACAAGATCAATACCCTCCATGTAAGAAACCGGGGGTAGATCAGGATCATCAAACTCCAGGGTATCTTTGATAGGGGTATTTGTTAAACGAGCAACAATGTCAGCAGTAGTACCACCCGAAAGAATTTTTTTCCCTGAAAAAGAAGAAACTTTCTCCACAAGGTAATTATCATTTTGTTTGTCGTAAGGTGGACCTGAGCATAAAAGTAATTTGCGGGGTTTTCTCAAGTACACAACTACACTGCTGATATCATCTTTTGATTGGTACTGGTCATTAGCATGTGCTTTATTTACGATACCAGCAGCAAGCTTTGAGGCTGACAGGGAGGGATTTTCTTTTACTTTTGAAAGCACCAAATCCCGTGTGTTTTCCCACCCAAACCCCAGCAAGTAAGTTCCTTTTCCCAGGCCTGACTGGGTAATACCATCGGTAAGCATTACGATACGATCCTCTTTTTGGGCTTTAAAACTACACGCTTTAATTTCCTTATCCTTGTTACTTTCTGATTCAAGGGTAATGGTATGCCATTGTGGTTGATAGAGCTCTTCTTCTCTTAAAATGATGCACTCAGGATTGTCGTAGTTAATGATGGTGGTTTGTCCGTTATCTTCAATTTCCAGGATGGTAAAGGTAGAATAACTAATTTTACGCTGACTGCAAACGGGCAGGGTATTCATAATAATCTCAGCGATTTTATGTACATCTTTATGCTCTATGGCAAAGTTAAGCGCCATGGTGGCTGTAAGGGTGGCTAAAAGATTGGCTTTGACCCCGTGCCCCATACCATCAGAGAGCACAAGCACGGTTCTGTTTTCTTCCTTTACTTTTCTTGATAAGAAAACATCACCACAAATACGCTCTCCAGTGTGGTTTTTTTGCAATACACCTACTTCTATATAAAAAGAGTTATCCATAAACAGGTATCTGCTTTTCCAGGTTTTTTATACGACTACTACACTTTCTTTAGGGAAAACAAACAGCTTATTCCGGCTTTTTGATTCGTTTATAGGTTTCAATGATGGAATTAAGCATTTTTTCAGTTTTGGAAGCACCTTCACCCAAAGAAAAGGCAATCTGCTGAACCATATGCAGGTTTTCGTCAATGACTTCACTTACACGGTGGATAATTTCCTCCTGCCTAACCTCTGCCACATACATATCTCTGAAAACGGCACCTGCAATTTTGTTGCTTTTCAGCGAAAAAACACTGATATTCAGCAGTCCATCGTTAAAGTTTACATCCCTACCTACTATGTTTTCATCCTTTTGCAACACATAATGAAACAGGTTATAAATATTGTAAGGTAACAGGGTTTTTAAGTCTGCACCTATCAATCCGGGTATTACATCATTTATCAACTGAGCATCATCGCCTAATATGTTGACAAAAGAATTGTTAGATTCTATTACCTTAAGCTTTTCGTCAACTATTACAGCCGCTGAAGGAAGGTTATGGAGCATTGCTGCAATGGTATCAGAACGGGTTTTTATTTTTTGGTTCTCAGACTTAAGGAGCTTCTCGTTTTCCTGGTAGTTATTTTGTTGCTTGCGCAATTTATCATTTTTGCTCTTGAGGGTTTTGATATACTCTTGCTTGTTTTTGATCGAATAAGTAAGGCAAGCTTCGGGTTTGGAGAGCCCCTGACCTACAGCTTGTGCAAAATCCTGACAAGATCGAAAACCACAAGCACTGCATGAAGAGCTTTCACTGCCTTCCTTTCCTACAGATTTCAGAATTTCTTCTATTTTTTCTTCCGAAGGCATTGGTAAACGCTGATCATCATTGATAAACTCCCTTGAAAGATCAATATCTGAGAAGTAATCCATATTTTCTTTCCATGCTTTTTTATCAAAATTTTGCAACCGTTTTTGAGCATAGTCTATGACCAGGCTTTTCCTGAAGTATTTTTTACTGGTTTGTGTGGTACCGGGGCCCATCAGGCAGCCTTCATTGTAAAAGACGTTCAAATGCTTTTTGAGTAGCTCCGTGCTGTCATTAAACTCCTCTATGGCTTCCAGCATATTTACCTTTCCATCTACGGTAAATATCTTTTTCCCCAGTAAGCTGTCCTCAATATCAGCGGCTGCTACTATACCTTTGCTTAGGGGATAAAGTGAACCCAAATATCCGATGGGTTGATCAAAATCCGAGTACTCAACGGTAGACTCTTTGATATCGGCATCTTTGAAAAGCTCACGTAATTCACCAAAAGTCAAACAGGCATCTACCCGGCCCGTACCTTCGTGGCGTAATGCCTCATCCTTGGCTGAAACACAGGGACCTATATAAACTACATTAAGTTTTTCTCCATGCTGCTTTCTTACTACTTTAGCGGTAGCAGTCATGGGATTAATTATAGGGCTGAGGTTTTGAATGAGTTCAGGAAAAAATTTTTCGACGTAAGAAACAACAGAGGGGCAATTGGCCGTGATATAATATTTGCCCTTAAAGTTGGAAAACAACTTATGATATTCCCGGGCTACCAGATCTACACCAAATGACACTTCATTTATATAATCAAACCCGAGCTTGCGTATCATTTCTACAAACTTACGATAATCTGTAATGTCAGGAAATTCACCACTTATACTGGGGTCGACAATAGCTGCAGTTTTACCTTCAGACTTTAGCAGCTCAAGTGTGGCATCTGTGGATTTTATATTGCTGACTGCTTCCACCGGGCAAACATGCAAGCAGCTTCCACACCCTATACACCGCTGGTGGTTAACCTCCGGGTACTCACTGTTTTTTTGTGCTTGAATAGCTTTTACCGGACACGCTCTAATACAGGCATGGGTGCAATTACATTTTTCAAGATCTATATTTATCAATTTCATAACAATATCTATTGCAGTCGTTTTATCAAGTTTTGAATAAAAAGGATGTGGGCTTTCTATTTCCCCAATTTTTCATTCAGGATTTCCTCCAATTTTGACTCTTCTACCCTGTAGATCAACTCTCCATTGATGTCAAGCATCGGACCTTGCTGGCAATTGCCCATACAGTGATTACCTTTGAAGACCACTTCATCCTCCAACTGCTTTTCTTTGAGGTAGTTCTGTATGAAGGTTATAATTTTTTTATTTCCCCTGGAAAAACAACTACTACCCATACAAATGGTAATGTGCTGTATTTTGTCTGTCATAGTTTGTGATTAATCCGTGTGTTGGCAAGGCATAAACATGATTTCCATCCAGATACTTCCTGTAAGTTTTTATTCAGTTGATCAATAGCCTTCTAAGAACAAAAGTAAAGATTCCTTCCGAATTATTAAGTTATTTTGATAACATCTTTTTGTCAAATGGCTTCTTAATATTTAATCTAAATAACATTAATGGATATACCACCCAGTTAAACTTTCAAATACACTACTTTTCTTCAATTTTTCTTTATATTTGTGCTTGTGTATAGGTTTTATCTGCTCGATCAACAGGGCAGTAACCCCATGCACCCCAAACCAACACACATCTATTGTTAAACTTTTAGCAACCCGAAATGGACGACCAACTGCTGTCAATCTTTGAGCAATTTCCCAATAAACAAAGAGATGACCTGATACCCCTGCTTCATAAAATACAGGAAGAATACGGATACCTTTCCGAAGAGCTTATCATAGAAACAGGTAAATACCTGGACATTTCTGTAAACAAGATTTATGGCGTAGCCACTTTTTACGACAACTTCCGGTTTGGTCCAAAAGGAAAGTACCACATCCGGCTATGTCACGGTACGGCCTGTCATGTGTCAGGCTCAGGCAATATCCTCTCGGAGCTGGAAAAACAACTCCATATTCGAAATGGCGAAACAGACAAAAACGGTGTTTTCAGCCTTGAAGTTGTTTCATGTATTGGCGCCTGTGGACTGGCTCCACTGATTGAAATCAATGATGAATACTATACACAACTGACCTCTGATTCATTGCAAAAAATTATCCAGCAATACAGGGAAAACCATTCCAACATATATGAAAATTAGTGATTCTCAAGACATAAAGAAGTTTCTGATTCACCAGGTATTGCACAACCCCAAGGATGAGCTAAGCAACGATGAATTGAAAATAATTTCTTACATTTCAAAGGAAAGAGTTTCAAAGCCAATGATTTATGTAGGAACAACCACCTGTGGTATCGCAGCAGGGGCAGACAAAACCTATGAGGCCATAAAAACCTATATCAAAGAAAGTCAATTGGATATTGATCTTATAAAAGGTGGATGTGTAGGGTATTGCAAAGCAGAGCCCCTGGTGGATATACAACTACCTGGCAAAGCAAGAATTTCTTTTCAGCATGTTACACATGATAAAGCAGCAGAATTGCTGGACGAAGTTCTGAACAATAATATACCTGACGATCAGGTACTTGCACAGTACTATAACGATATCCACCAACTATGGGAAGATGTTCCCTACTGGCATGAAATGCCCTTTTTTGCCCACCAGAAGAAGCTGCTGACAGTCAATTGTGGGATTACCAATCCTGTATCTGTAGAAGAGTATATTGCACGGGGGGGATACAAGGCTTTCACCCAAACCATTACCCAATACACCCCTGAAGAAGTATGTCAGATTATTGAGGACAGCCAGTTGGCCGGCAGAGGCGGAGGAGCTTACATCGCTGGTAAAAAGTGGAGTATAGCTTTAAACACCATAAATGACCAAAAGTATTTTGTATGCAATGCAGTAGAAAGTGATCCAGGAAGCTATATGAACCGGGTTATGATGGAAAGTGACCCTCACAGGATTATAGAATCCCTTCTTATTGCATCTTATGCTACAGGTTCAACCAAAGCATTTATTTTTACGAGAAATGAGTTTTCAGTAGCCCTGCAAAGATTGCATGCAGCCCTTGAACAGGCCGAAGCCTATGGCATTATCGGTCATAACATCTTCGATTCGGGGGTGAATATCCATATTACAATAAAGGCCGGGGCCCGTGCTTTTGTATGTGGGGAGGAAACAGCTCTCAACAATAGCATTGAAGGAAAACGAGCCATGCCCGTTTCAAAGCCCCCTTACCCGGCCAAAAAAGGGCTATGGAACAAGCCCACGGTTGTCAATAACCTGGAAACGCTTATCAATGTGCCTTTGATTTTGAAAAATGGCCCGCAATGGTTTAAACAAACAGGCCATAATAACAGTTTTGGCACCAAACTTTTTACCCTAAGCGGTAAGATCAATAATTACGGTACCATAGAAGTAGAAATGGGAACCAGCTTCAGAGATATTATTGAAAAAATTGGTGAAGGCATGAAAGGAGGAGCAGAGTTTAAAGCTATCATTTTAGGAATCAATAGTGGAAGCTATGTAACTCCCAAAGCACTGGACACCACTGTAGATTTTGAGTCACTGAAAAAAATTGGCTCTCAGCTGGGAAGTGGTGCTTGTGTTGTGGTAGACAGCAGTAGCTGCATGCTGGATCTGGCCAGGTTTTTTACCAACTTTTTCAAGAATGAAAGTTGTGGAAAGTGTATTCCCTGCCGGGAAGGGACTGCCCTTATGCTGGAAATTATCAATGCTGCAACCCAAAAACCAGCTAAAGACAATTCTTTTCAAACCCTGGAACGCTTTAAGGGCATTATGCAGCTCAAATCAATGGCCAAAGTAATGAAAGACACCAGTCTTTGTTCTTTGGGCAAGTCCGCTCCCAATGCCATTCTAAATACCCTGGCCAACTTCAAGAGTGAGTTTGACAGCCACGTTTTTGAAAGGAAGTGTCCGGCGGGCGTTTGTCGCGATTTACGAACTTATACAATAGATGTGGATCTATGCACCGGTTGTACTGCCTGTTTTAAGAAATGCCCGGTGGATGCCATTATCGGAACAGCGCGACAGCCCCATTTTATCGTTCAGGATAAATGCATCGCTTGTAACGCATGCTTTGAGGCCTGTAAGTTTAATGCTGTTATTGTTGAGTAAAATTTGACCCTATGAGCTTTACCATATATGTAAACAACACTCCCATAGAAGTGCAGGAAGGAGAAACCTTGCTTCCCGTTCTCAGGCGCAATGGAATCAAAATACCCACGGTATGTTATATGCATGGCTTTACCCCTTCAGGAGCGTGCCGGCTATGCGTGGTAGAAGTAGAAGGCAAAAGGGACCTGATTACTTCTTGCACCTACCCCGTTGAACCTGAAATGGAGATAAAAACCAACTCCATGAGGGTTATAAAAGCCCGTAAGGCTCTTGTGGAAATGTTGCTTGCCAATCATCCCGACGACTGCCTGTATTGCGAAAGAAATGGCAATTGCGAACTCCAGTGGCTGGCAGAAGAAATGAATATCAAAGAAAGATTGTTCTTTAGCAGAAAAAATTCAGATAAACGCGACCACTCTAGTCCCAGTGTTTACCGCGACCCGGCAAAGTGCATCTTGTGTAACCGCTGTGTCAGAGTCTGTGAAGAAGTACAACTGGTTACAGCCATTGAATTTATCTCGCGGGGGAATAAAACCACTGTCAATTCAGCTTTCGATAAAGGTTTGAATGTGTCAAGTTGCATCAATTGTGGCCAATGCATTATGGTATGCCCTACTGGGGCACTGGTAGACATTTCCCATATTGAGAAGGTACAGTCAGTACTCGACAGTAGCAAAAAAGATGCTGTTGCCCTTTTATCACCCGCATTTATCACCTCGGTAGCTGAATTTTTTAACCTCAAGGCTATCGACAAACCTACTAATTTGCTAAAAACGGTTCTTGCAAAAATGGGTTTTAAGCATATATACCACATGGGGCAAGCGGCCGATTTGAATATTGAGATGGAAACTGAAGCCTTGCTCTCTGCCTTGGAAAACAACCAAACACCTATTTTCTCCTCTTGCTGCCCGGCATGGATAAAATATGCAGAAGAGTTTCAGTCCCAGATGCTCGAAAATATTTCCCATGTAAAATCGCCCCAGCAAATTATGGGGAGAATAGCCAAATACCACTCTGAAAGCAAGCAGGAGCAAGATATTGAAAAGTTGTACACTGTTTCTTTTGTCCCTTGTGTGGCTAACAAATTTGAATCCTCGCGTGAAGAAAACACCCAAAAGGGGATTTCCGAAGTAGATGCAGTAATTAGTGTCAGAGAGTTTATGAAGATGTTGAGAAGTCATGGTATTAACATAAACAGACTGCTGTATGAAAAAAATGATAAAGGTTTGGAATATGTTTCACCGGCAGGTTACCAGATGGGCTACTCAGGCGGCAAAGCCGAAGCCATAGCCCACCATGTTAACCATAAGATTTTTGGAAAAAATGCTGAACCCATCAAGTTTTCACCCCCAAAAAACCCAGGAAGCAAAAGAGAAGTGAAAGTAAAAATCGGTGAACGAGAAATCGGTTTTGCCTGGGTTAGTGGCATTCGTGAGGCCCAGGAGTATTTTGATCTATTAAAACAGGAAGGCAGAAAAGATATTCATTACATCGAAGTGATGGCATGCCAGGGCGGTTGTGCTGGGGGTGGAGGACAACCCATAGCAACCTATATTGATAAAAATAAACAAAGAAAAAAGACAGGCCAGGAGCTGGAAAAAAATACAACCTATGATAGCCCGGGGAAAAGTGAAAAGCTCCAAAAACTTTTGGGCGCCCTAAAGGGTGATAAAGGAATTATAGAGGAGCTTCATACTCAATTCCGTAAAAGAGATGTTCTGAAGTAACCCTGCGAGAGTAATATCAATTCTTTCAGTTAAAAATCCGGTTAATAGAAACCTGCATGAGCAAGCAATCCAAAAACGAATTTGTATATACAGTTAAAGACCGCTGCAAGGTTTGCTACACATGTGTACGCGAATGCCCGGCTAAAGCCATCAGCATTGTCAATGGCCAGGCCGAAATCATTGCCGAGCGCTGTATAGCTTGCGGCAACTGTGTGAAAGTTTGCAATCGCGAAGCCAAAATGTTTTCTTTTTCCATTGACCGGGTTAAGAAATTGATCCAGGGGCCCCACAAAGTGGCTGCCATTATTGCTCCCAGCATTGCAGCTGAGTTTATCGATATCACAGACTATCAAAGTTTTGTAGGTATGATTCGGGCTCTTGGTTTTGATTATGTGAATGAAGTGGCTTTTGGAGCAGAACTGGTTGCCAATGAATACAAAAGTTTATTGCAAAACGATAAAAAACGAACCTATATTTCAACCAGCTGCCCGGCTATCGTGAGTTACGTTGAAAAACACCACCCTCAGATTATCAAGTCTCTTGCTCCTATTGTTTCGCCAATGATAGCCACAGCAAAAGTTTTATACCAAATGCATGATGATGATCTTAAAGTGGTTTTTATAGGTCCATGCATAGCCAAAAAGGTGGAAGCCATGCAAAACCAGTTCAAAGGCATGGTTGAGGAGGTTATTTCCTTCATTGAGCTCAGACGTATGTTTGATGAAAAAAAAATTAAGCCAGACAATGTAAAACCCTCTGAATTTGATCCCCCTTTGGCCGGAAAAGGTTCGGTTTTTCCTATCAGTGGAGGGATGCTTCAAACCGTTGACCTGGAAGAAGACTATATAAGCGGGGAAATTGTTGTGGCCGAGGGAAGACAAGACATTATTGAGGTTTTGAAAGAGTTTGAAGAAGGATACCTGGAGGCCAAACTTTTTGACTTGTTGTGTTGCAATGGTTGTTTGAATGGCCCGGGAATGAGCAACAGAAAGCAGTTTTTTTATAAACGAAAGAACATCAGCAATTTCGCCAAAAGGCAATACGACCGTCTTAAGGCCGACCAGTGGAAAAATAATATTGAGAAATACTCATCACTAAAGTTGGATCGGTTTTATGTGGCAGACGATCAACGCTATAACTCTGATATACGGGAAGAAGATATTATTCGTGTAAAAGAAAAACTGGGTATTAAAAACCAGGAGGACGAGCTCAACTGCACTGCATGCGGATATGATACCTGTCATGAACACGCAGTGGCAATCATAAAAGGAATTGCCGAAACAGAAATGTGCCTGCCTTATACCATCGACAAGCTGCATGAATATATCAAAGAACTGGATGTTTCCAATAAAAAACTGTTTTCAACCCAGGCTGCTCTTAAGCAATCGGAAAAGCTGGCTTCCATGGGACAGTTAGCTGCCGGCATCGCTCACGAGGTAAACAATCCCCTTGGTGTGGTTATCATGTATGCCCATTTGCTGCTGGATGAGATTGAACCCGACTCACCTTATTATAAAGATCTGAAACTTATTGTAGATCAAGCTGACAGGTGCAAGAAAATTGTTGGTGGATTACTTAACTTTGCACGAAAAAGTAAAGTCAACATAAATGAGGTGAATATTCGCACCATGATCAAAAATAGCATGAAAGCATTTGTAATGCCTGCTAATATTGATCTAAATATAGAAATCAATACCAGGGACAACATCATGCAATGTGATCATGATCAGATGGTGCAGGTGTTCTCCAATCTTATCAAAAATGCAGTGGATGCTATGCCTGATGGCGGAAAATTAAGCATTGTAACAGAAGATGACCCACAGGCAGAAGATTATTTAAAATTTACCATTGCTGATACGGGGACGGGTATTTCACCCAAAAACCAGGAAAGGATGTTTGAACCTTTCTTTACAACCAAAGAAGATGGCAAAGGCACAGGACTGGGATTACCCATCATTTATGGAATTGTAAAAATGCACAAAGGAAATATCAAACTGGAGTCGAATGCAGACCCACAAAAAGGTCCAACCGGCACAAGTTTTTTTGTTACCTTGCCAAAAAATTCTGAAAAAGTAGAAAACGATTGAGGATCAATAAAAAAATGTATTGCCATGCTTAAAATTGAGAAAAAGAAAATTCTTTTGGTGGATGATGATACAGATTATCTCTTCCAGCTCAGTGTTGCACTTCAAGATTTGGGATTTGAGGTGATTACCGCATCCACTCAAAAAGAGGCGGAGGATATTGTAGAGAAACTAAAGCCTGATCTAGCCATACTTGACCTCATGATGGAAAACCAGGACACAGGGTTTATATTGTGTCATATTATTAAAAACAAATACCCGGATGTTCCCATTATCATCGCTTCTGCTGTAACGGCTGAAACCGGGATGCTTTTTGATGTGGACTCGGAAGAAGACCGTCAATGGATAAAAGCAGATCTTTTCCTGGACAAAGGCATCAGAATGGATCAGTTGCATAAAGAAATCAATAAACTGCTCAAGATATAATAAATGGGAAAACTAAACCTCCTTGTTGTTGATGATGAACCGGGTATAAGAAGTGGTATCAAGCGCATCCTGGAAAGCTTTACGGTGAGTTATCCTTTTATGGATGAGGATTTTGATTTTGATGTGCTGGAGGCTGAGACCGGTGAAGAAGCCATAGAACTGCTGGATAATTACATGTTTGATATTGTATTGCTCGACAATAAGCTTCCCGGAATACAAGGTATTGACGTGCTGGAGTACATTAATAATCAATCCATTGATGTAATTGTTGTAATGATAACCTCCTATGCTTCCCTGGATTTAGCTGTTAAAGCAACCAAAAGCGGAGCCTATGATTTTGTACCCAAACCTTTTACACCCAAAGAGCTGAGAAACTGCCTGGAAAACATTGCCAAGCAGTTGTTCCTGCGTAGAATGACACAAAAAATGCAGGCGGAAGGCAAACAAGTCCGGTTCCAGTTCTTATCGGTGCTTTCTCATGAGCTTAAGTCACCTATCAATGCGGTGGAAGGCTACCTTAAGCTTATGAAAGACAAACGAAATGGCGAAAAGGTTGATGACTATGCCCCAATGATTGACCGCTCTTTGACCCGCATTCAGGAAATGAGAAACCTGATCCTCGATCTACTTGACTTTACCAAAATTGAATCGGGGAAAAAACAAAGAAATATTAAACCAGTATACTTGTGCGATATTACAAGTCAATGTATTGATCTGGTACAACCACTTTGCATCCAAAAAGATATTGATATCCACCTGAACTGTAATGATAAAATACCATTTAATGCCGATCGGCAGGAGCTGGAAATCATACTGAATAACCTGCTATCAAATGCTGTAAAATACAACAAAAAAGGTGGCCGTATTGATGTGACTCTAAAAAAAGAAAAGGGAGATGTTGTGTTAAGTGTTTCTGACACTGGTATAGGGATGGAAAAGGAAGATACCGACAAACTATTTGAAGATTTTGTAAGAATCAAAAGTGAGCAAACAAAGCATATTAGCGGCACAGGTCTGGGACTTTCTATCGTTAAAAAAATTGCCGATCTTTATAAAGCCAAGATAGACGTGGAAAGCACCCCTGACAAAGGAAGTACTTTTACTATCAGGTTTCCTGACAAATAGCAAATTTCTAAATAAATCAAACAGATGGATTCGCAAAAAAGTAAGGATTTACCAGGAAAAACCATTGAAAGGTTAAGCCAGTATAGAAGAATTCTTTTTAACAGCATTAATGAAGGTAAAACCAATATTTACTCTCATGAGCTGGCTAAATTGATGAACCTTACCTCGGTACAGGTAAGAAGAGATCTAATGCTGATAGGCTATTCAGGCAGCCAGAGCAAAGGTTATATCATCAAAGATTTAATCAGTCTTATTGGTAGCATCATCGACAGCCAACAACCCCAGAATGTTACCGTGGTAGGCATGGGAAACCTGGGTAGAGCCATAACAAGTTATTTTGCAGGAAAAAGAGAAAGACTGACCATTGTAGCTGCTTTTGACAATGATGTACAGAAAACAAACCGCATCATTGCCGGTGTCAGATGTCACCATGTCAATCAACTCAAGGAAATTATTCCCCAATTGGACATACAAATTGCCATACTCACGGTAGCCCCTGAGGCCACTCATGAAGTGGCAGGAATGCTATTGGATGCAGGGATTAAAGGAATTCTCAACTATACTTCGGTGCCGCTGACGGTGCCCGAAAATGTCCACCTTGAAGAGTATGACATCATCACATCTCTGGAAAAACTCGCATTCTTTGTAAAACAAAAAAAACAAGGCTGATTATTTTTAGTAAATCCTACAAAACTGTTTATAAATGAAAGTTTTCCATCATACATATGAAGCAGCTGGTAAAATAAAAAACGCTGTGGTAACCACAGGTTCCTTCGACGGGGTTCATGTGGGCCACAAAATCATTATTGACCGGTTGAAGCAGTTGGCTGACAAAATAGGGGGGGAGTCAACGCTGGTTACGTTTCATCCCCACCCAAGAAAAGTACTGTACCCCGAACAAAAAGATCTCAAGCTGATCAATTCTCAGGAAGAAAAAATTGAATTGCTATCAAGAACTGGCCTTGACAACCTGGTAATCATACCATTCTCGGTAGATTTTTCCAGGACTACCTCGCATGATTTTATAACCCAAATCCTGATAGGTCAACTCAATGCCAAAACCATCATTGTGGGCCAGAATCATCACTTTGGTCATAATCGCTTTGGCGACTTTTCTTACCTTCATGACCTAAGCAGAGAAATGGGGTTTAATGTGGAGGATATACCATTAAAAGACATCGAAAATGAAACCGTCAGCTCAACCAAAATCCGTAAAGCGCTTTTTGAAGGCAATATTATGAGGGCCAATGCATACCTTGACCACCAGTATATTATCACAGGCCCCTTTATAAAAACCTCACAAATGAACTCCATATCAAATGTCCATTTTTTCCGGATTCAAATTGCTGAGGAAGAAAAATTGGTTCCCCCTCCCGGAATTTATGCCACAAATATTATGATAGATGGAGAAAGTCTGAAATCCATGAGCGTAATTCACGAAAACCAGGAGGGAGAAAGATTTGTGGAAAACATGCTTATTTACGATGATGTAAACCTGGAGAAATTAAAGGGAACCCTCTACTTTCATAAAAAAATCAAAGGCCAGGAAGCTTTTACTGAACAAAAAATTAATCCGGCTCATTTTTCAGCAGCAAAAGAAGAGGTAGACGAGCTGCTGTATTAAAACCTGAATGACAATGGGGAAAAACCACCAGATGGAAGTTACATTTTTGGGTACGGGTACCTCCACCGGAGTGCCGGTAGTTGCGTGTGACTGTCAGGTTTGTCAAAGCTCAGACAGCCGCGACAGGAGACTGCGTACCTCGGTTATGGTAAAAATCAATGAACATAATTTTATCATTGACTGTGGCCCCGACTTTAGGTACCAAATGATACGAGAAAATGTGGAGGATATCTCTGCTATCATCTTTACCCACGGACACCGGGATCATATCGCTGGCCTGGATGATGTAAGAGCCTTTAACTACGTTCTGAACAAAACGGTGAATGTATATGCCAGTCAGGAGGTTGTTGGCTCCATCAAACGTGAATTTCCCTATATCTTTACAGAAAAACGCTTTTTCGGTGCCCCGCAGCTTGAGTTCCATATTATTGAAAATCAAAAATTTATGGTAGAAGATGTGGAGTTCATTCCCATTGAAGTTTTACATCATAAGCTGAAGGTTTTTGGGTTTCGCATCGGTGGTTTTTCCTATGTAACAGATGCTAACTATATATCGGAAGAGGAAAAAGAAAAATTAAAAGACTCTGATGTATTGGTCATCAATGCCCTGAGAAAATCCAAACATATATCACATTTTTCGCTCAATGAAGCCTTGCAAGTCATTGAACAGGTAAAACCCCGCAAAGCCTACATTACACATCTAAGCCATTTTATTGGTTTGCATGAAACCATTCAAAAAAACCTGCCGGATAATGTTTTTCTGGCCTACGATGGGCTTACTGTAAATATCAAGAAGTAATCTTCGGTGTGCCTTAATCTATGCTGGTTTCAGATCATCCTTTTAATGTACGAATCTGGAAAAATGTGGGCTGAAAATTAGCATTTCAGATGTAATTTACGTATTTTTGTACCGCAATTACCGAAATAGATGTTATGATATACTACCCCGAAAAATATAGTATCAGGGATCAACGTATGAAACCCTTTATTGATCCGGATGAAATTTGGAATTTTATCAAAAACACACCTTCAGACAAGCAAAGGGTGCACGAGGTTATCCAGGCATCGCTTGATAAAAAAAGGCTCTCCCTGGAAGAGACAGCCGTATTAATCAATGCAACTGATCCCGAGTTGGTAGAAGAGATTAAAGAAGGAGCACGCACGCTTAAAGAGAAGGTATATGGTGAACGTATTGTATTGTTTGCCCCTTTGTATGTAGGGGATTTGTGTACCAACAATTGCCAGTATTGTGGCTTTCGCTCCGAAAACAAAGGAGTAAAACGACTGACCTTAAGCCGGGATCAACTTATCCAGGAAACCACAGCGCTTATTGACCAGGGACATAAAAGACTTATCCTGGTTTATGGAGAACACCCCAAATATTCAGCTGATTTTATAGCTGAAACGGTAAACATTGTTTACAAGGTAAAGCATGATAATGGAGAAATCCGAAGAGTAAATATCAATGCTGCCCCTTTCGATATTCAAGGATTCCGCACCATAAAAGATGCCGGAATAGGTACCTTCCAGATATTCCAGGAAACTTACCATGAACCCACTTATGCCAAAGTGCACCTGGGAGGGGTGAAAAGAAATTACGATTGGCGGTTAACTTCGCTGGATCGCGCGCAGGAAGCAGGTATTGATGATGTGGGTATAGGAGCTCTGTTTGGTTTGTATGACTGGCGCTTTGAGGTGATGAGCCTGGTAAGACATGTAAATCACTTTGAGGCGGTTTATAATGTCGGGCCCCATACCATCAGTTTCCCGCGCATACAAAATGCCATGTCGCTGAATATTCAAAAAAACCACCTGGTGAGTGATGAAGAGTTTGTTAGGCTGGTTTCTATCTTACGTCTTGCTGTACCTTATACCGGCATGATACTTACTGCCCGCGAACCAAAGCATATCCGCGACCAGGTGCTGCGATTTGGCGTTTCACAAATTGATGGAGGGACCAATCTCGAACTTGGCGGCTACTCAAAAGGTCCTGCTAAAGATGATCAGGACCTTTCCATGGAACAATTTCAAATCAATGATAACCGCTCTCTCAACGAAATTATGGATGAGCTAATCAAAACCGGGTATATCCCTTCGTTTTGTACGGCTTGTTATCGCCTGGGGCGTACAGGTGAGCACTTTATGGAGTTTTCTGTGCCGGGTTTTATTAAAAGGTTTTGTTCGCCAAATGCCTTGCTTACCCTCGCCGAATATCTTGAAGATTATGCTCCTGCTGAAACCAAAGAAAATGGGTATAAGCTTATCCATCAAAAAATCGATGAACTTGCAGAACACCAAAAGGTAGAGCAGCTTAGGGAAAAGGTTGAACTGGTGAAGGGGGGGAAACGTGATTTATATTTTTAGTTGCAGATTAAAATAGGATGCATCCCAACATGATACTACAACTGCATCTCCATTTCAATTTTTTATTTAAATAAATATCATAACTATGCATCAGTCAAAGATTTTGGGAATCATGGTATATGACCGTATTAAAGAAGCGGGAAGAACGCAGCAAGTTCTAACAAATCATGCTGCTATCATTAGAACCCGACTTGGCTTTCATGAACTTTCGCACGATGTATGCAGCAGGGTAGGTACCATCCTCCTTGTTTTGCAGGGTTCTTCGCAGCAGTGGCAAGAACTCCATGAAGACTTAAACCAAATCGGCGGTATAGAAGTACAAACCATGGAGTTTTCCAAATCCGCTATAGCCTGATCTTTAATCAACGTAATACTGGTAAGAAATAGTCTAAAAATATGGAACAATTGATAATTTTAGGTGTGATGGTTCAGGAAAGAGAAAAAATGGCTCTAAGGTTACAGGATATTTTCAGCAAGTATGGCTGTTGCATCAAAACCCGGCTGGGGCTCAATGAAATCGATATCCCTGAAGCAGCTAATGCCGGGCTTATTATTCTTGAGCTTATGGGGGATCAGCAGGAGTGTCTGCGTCTGGAAAATGAAATACATGCCCTGGAAGGGGTAAAAGTACGTAAGATGTCTTTTTGATGCCCTTTTTTATTTGGGTATTCATTCACCAGGCGACTGATAAAGTCAATCAACCCTATCACCAACAATAAAAGATCCACAGGGAAAACCTCGCTATTTTCGGACATTTTTCACTCTATAGCTTATTCAGGATACTTTAAATATTTGGTTTATACAGTCCATTAAAACTATACTTACAACAAGTAATAACTTCAAATTTAATTACCTCCAAAAATGGCTAAAATTGTTCATCTATCAGAAGCCGCCTCATTGGCCATACATTCCATGGTTATCATAGCCAAATCCGACAACCATATCAATGTAAATATCCTGGCCCGGGAAATGGGAGCCTCTCGCAACCACCTTGCAAAAGTTTTGCAGCAGCTCGTAAAACAGAACTTTCTTAAGTCGGTCAGGGGACCCAGCGGTGGATTCGTCATGAATGTAAACCCTAAGGATATAACCCTTCTTGATATCTATGAAGCCATAGAAGGTAAAATAGAAACGCCCGAATGCCCCCTCGACCGAAAAGTTTGCCCTTTTGACAAATGCCTTATGGGAGGCATGGTTTACACCGTTACCGAACAATTCAGAAAATACTTTAACGAACAAACCCTGGAACGCTTTATTAACGAAAAGTATTAATCATCCCTGGCACATTAGACCTTTATTAACACCCGATCCTGAATACCCTGTTTTTGTCAGGGAGGTTTCATTATGGGTAATTTTTACAAAATAACTTTCACCGTTTTAAACCTTTCATGATTTTAGTCATCCAAGAGGTAAATAACAACAATTTACTCATCTAAAATTTTAAAATCATGAAAATTAAAAATGTATTTGCTTTAACCGCCTTACTCATATTTGCCATTGGATTTCAAACACAAGCCCAAAGGGGCATGAGAGCTAAGTCACAACAAGCATGCTTAAACATACCCAACCTAACGGATGAACAACAAGATCAGCTTGAAACCATGCGTACTCAGCGGATAGCAGCAAGCACAGCACACCGTGCGGAAATGAATGAATTAAGGGCCCGCAAAAGGAGCATTAGCATCTCAGAAAATCCTGACATGAACGAACTGGAGAACATTATTGACCAGATGGCTGAGTTGCGCGCTGAGCACATAAAATCAGCAGCCAACCACCGCCAGCAAGTAAGGGAAATGCTCACCTCCGAACAAAGAGTATACTTTGACCGTATGGGTAAGGGAAACAGGCAGGGTAGAGGACGCTTCGATGATAGCAGAGGCGGAAGATCCGAGTTTGGTGATGGAACGAGAGGCATGGGAAGAAGAAGATAGCCCGGAAAAATATCTCCTCGAATGAAACTTACATGAGCTCTGTGCTCTCAAAAGGAGATGAACCGAACGAAGTGAACTCATGAGCACCAATATGAATGTAATTTGCGAATAAAGTAGGACCATGCAAGTTCCCCCGCATTAGACGGGACAGGCATCAAACCAATTGTTTAATGGAAATTTATTCCAATGGAACAAGCAAGGAAGGTTGATAATCCTCCTTGCTTGTTCCTTTTATATAGTTTCCCAAAAAAAGTGAGAAAATAAGTTGATAAAAATCCCGCTGATATACTAACCATTCTAAAACCATTTACCTGGTAATATCCGGCAACTTGCATACGTGCCCATTTGCTTTAAAACCTAAAAAAAGCGGCAGTATATTTCATACTACCGCTTTTCTATTTTTATAAATAACCCCAGAGTATAGTTGAAAATTAAACTCCCTGCAGGTACATATCAATTAACTCATTTAATTTAGCATATTCAAGGTTTCTGGCCAGGATAATGCCATCGGGGCCCACCAAAACATTTTGCGGGATGCTTCTCACCGCATATTCGCCAGCCGGACCACTTCTCCATCCTTCTAAATCACTAACATGGACGTACGCCAGCTCATCATCCTCAATGGCTTTTACCCATGCTTCTTTTTCCCTGTCAAGCGAAACTCCAATAATCTCAAAATCATCACCAGAAAAAGTTCTGGCAGCTTCAGCGAGATAAGGACTCACATCACGACAGTAAGGACACCAGGAAGCCCAAAAGCTAATAAGCACAAATCTACCCTGGTAATCGGATAAAGAAATCTCATCTCCATCAGGATTGGGAAGAGTGAAATCGATGGCAGGCTTACCAATGGCTACTTTTTCCAATGTCTCAAGCTGTTCCTTCATTTGGTCATAATAGGTGCTTCCGGCCAGAGATGCGTCAAAAACATTAAAAATATCACTTAACTCCTCGTGATTAAGCCCGTGCGTCAGTTGACGGGAAGCAATGAACACAGCAACAGGGTGATTGGGGTATTCTTTGATAAATTCAAGCAACTCTGCTGCTTTCAATTCATTGGTTTGCTCATACCTTCCCCGCAGTTGTTCAACCTTTTCATCATCCCCGGCTATTTCCGCATCAACAATATCGCGCTGCAAAGCACGAAGCCTTTCGTCAAAGGGTTGTGCCAATTCATTGGATTTTATGTAAATTTCATGAGAGCGCGAACCTTCCACCGTATATTGCAACGGATCCACCTGATTCACAATGATTTTTATGTCGCTATTTTCCATAAAAACAGATACCCGCCCCGGAACACCATCGATGTTCAAATAATACATGTAAGGATTATCCACGGTACCGGTAATTGTAAATTGTCCATTTTCTATCCGGGCCGAATCTACATTGACCATTTGGCCTGCTACTCTGTCTTGCAGATACGCCAGGCCCTCATCTTGCCCCTCTACATGTCCGCTCAGGGTAAAGGATTCCTTTTGCGTGTCCTCACAGGCAAACATAGCCAGGAGCATCAAAAAACTTAAAAACTTTTTCATAAGCATTATTTATTAATTATTTATCAGTAATTTGTTTAAAAATTTCATCATTTTGTTCTCCCCTGGGAGAATATAAACTTACCACAATAGTAACCAGCAGTGAAACCAGAAAACCAGGGATTAATTCATAAAGATCAAAAATACGGTTTAATGCAGGTCTTATGGATGTCCACATGGGAGATTGGAATAGCCACTGGTTGAAAAAATGAATTTGCTCAAAAATATGGGCTATCATATCACTCCTGTTCCAGATAATCACGACCATGGCCCCTGAAAGGATACCGGCAATGGCTCCATTACGGGTGATATTTTTCCAAAACAATGCCAGTAAGGAGGCAGGTCCAAAAGCGGCTCCCAATCCGGCCCAGGCAAACAGTACCAGCCAGAAAACAAGTTCTTCGGCCGCCAATGCCAGAAACAGGGAAACAATTACCAAAAGCAATACAAACAACCGGCTCATCATCACAAGCCTTTTCTGGCTTATTTCGCGCCCCTTATGCAACATTTTCTCATAAACATCCCTAACCAGTGCAGATGCAGCTACAAGCAACTGGGAGTCTGCTGTAGACATGATAGCGGCAAAGATTGATGCAATGACCACCCCAAACATAACAGGGTGCAGATGCTGGCTGGCCAGGGTAGGATAGAGGTTCTCCGGGTCTGCCAGGGGGAGAGAGCTGATTTCAGGAAAGTAGACCCTACCCACCATGCCTGTAAATATCGCCCCTGTTGCCATAAGAATATTGGAAATGGTTCCCACAATAGCTGTCAGCTTAAACTTTTTATAATTACTAATTGACATGTATCGGGCGATTATATGAGGATTTCCCACAGAACCCAAACCAATACCTAAAAATCCTACCAGAGCTCCTCCTCCCAGGGCAAAAGCATTGGAAAAACCACCTCCTTCAACCTCCAGGGCTGCTGCTTTGCTGAAAAAAACGCCAAAACCGCCCAGCTGAATAATGGCAATAAATGGCAATACCAATAATGCGATAATCATGATTACCCCCTGGATGGTATCGGTAATACTTACGGCAAGAAACCCGCCCACAATGGTGTAGAAAAGAATAATAGCAGCTGTAAGGAGCAAACCCTGGTTGGGAGTAAGCTCAAACCCGGCACTGAATGTTTTACCNCCTGCAACAAACTGAGCCGAAACATAAGCCAGCATAAAAACAATAATAATCAGGGCCACGATGGTTCGAATGAGCCCAGTTCGATCGCCAAATCGCGCTTCAAAAAAGTCGGGTATAGTAATGCAGTCGGTTTTTTCGCTGAACCTCCTGATGCGGGGCGCATAAAAGTAAAACAGCAGAAATTCTGCTACAATATAGCCTGCTGTGGCCCATAAAGCTGATAAGCCCATGGTATAAGCCATTCCGGTTACACCCAGAAGCAACCAGGCACTGCGCCCACTAACAACTGCTGACATGGCCACAACAAACAAGTTCATTTTGCGGCCCCCAATAAAAAAATTACTAATTCCACGGGAAGAAAAACGGGCAGCCAGAATACCAACTACCACAATAAGGAAAAGATAACCTAAAAAAGCTATAAGAGCCTGATCTCCAATATCCACAATAAGGGATTGGGGTTCTTCCATATGATGCTTATTTTTTGGGTTTTGGTTTCAAAAAAATCAAAATCAAAAATAAGTATTATTTTATTCATTGAGTCCCGTAACCTGAAAAAGTACTCAGATTATCTCAATGGTCTCATTTTTTACCCAACCCACACTTCCATCGGGAAGACTTATTTCATACCAGTCCGTCAAATCATTTCGAACAGTTACTTTGGTACCCTCATGCATCAGAAACAAATCGGGGCTTTGCACCGATGGAGAGCTTTTGGCAGTGACCCTGGTTTGCATTACGATGGCTTCAGAATTACTGGTAAGCCGGTTATATTGCTTGCGGGCAAATACCATTGAAAGTACCGATAATAGCAATAACAGCAACGCAGAGTAGAAAGACAACTTTTTTATGCCTACAGTTTTGGAAAACAAATACAAAGCAGTCGCCAATAAAAACAGGGATGTAACAACAATAGCAGTAATGGCCCATCCATTCACTGACTGCATCATATAAGCCGCTTTCAACCATTTTTCATAAAACAACAAGGGTCGTTGACTGGGCTTATCAATGATCCGACTTTGGGCTACCTGGAGGTTATGCCTGACATTTTCATCAAAGGGGGTAAGCATTAATGCCCTCTCATAATTGAGAATAGCAGGACCCATCTGATTATTTTTAAAGTAAGCATTGCCCAGATTGTAATACAATTGTGCTGCTACAAGATCCTTTTCCAGTACCTGTTCATATAATGTAATGGCATATTTATATTCGCTACGTGCATAAGCATCATTTGCCTCTTTTAAAAGTTGCTGTGGAGAACTGCCGGATGCCTGGAGCACACCTGACAGCACTAGGAATATTAACAGACGCTTCATTGCTGATTTTTATTTGTTACGTAATTCCTTTTCAATAGTAATAATGGTCTCAAACGCTTTTTGATAAATTTCACTCATCCTGTTTTCCTTTTCACCAGGTGCAAAACGTGCAAACTCACAATCGTTCAGTGTTTGGATAAAATTGTCCGATAGCTCCTGGGAAACCTTTTTAGCTTTGAAAGCACCAGCAACATTTTCTTTGTTCAAAATGGAAACCGGAATGCTTAATTTATCAGAAAGATAGCCCCATAATGCTCTAAAAATCTCATCATAAAACACATCTTCCTGCTTTTTTTCAAGTAATGCTCTGGCCTTTTTCAATCTTTTACGGGCAAGTTTTTGCGCTTTCTTGTTTCTTAGCAGCTGCTGATCGCTTTGTAGCTTGATATAACTGCGCCAATATATCAGGAAAAACACAAAAATAACAAAGGGGATACTTAGCAGGATCCAGAAGTTACGACTCCTATAAAACACAACACCTTTGTCAAGCAACTGAATATGCCCGGTATAAATATGGCGGATGTCTGTCCCTATCAGTTTTATATCCTCCTGACTGGCAGCCCGGGC
>SL_3KL_010_SEDDRAFT_10000233_pt1 | contig 41401 bp, 44 predicted proteins | sample SodLakKL_010_SED_2_FD_10381 | JGI IMG/M metagenome (IMG submission 10381) | reverse complement strand
TAAAAAACAAAGAACACAGGAGATTACTCGAGGATCTGGTAATAGAACTGGCAAAACAATCAGACTTGTCACTACGGGAAATTGCGGCCATGCTGGAACAAAACAGGGAAACTGTAAGAAAAATAATGTCAAAAGAACCGTCCCTATGACAGACCGGGAAAGGTTCACTATTTGTTTTTCAGGTTGGGAATCTTTTCGGCTTCTTCTTCCGATAGATATAATTTATCATCTTCAGTAACAACTACTGCCCCAACTTGCATCAATGTCTGCAATGCCCCGGGTTTAAAATCACGAATCGGCTTTGCAAGCCCTTCTGCAAATGTTTTTCTATTAAGCCCCAGTTCAGCTGCTGTTTTAGCATTAGTAACATTGGTTGCATTGTTCTCGCGAAATATTTTTACTACCGCAACAACAGCTCTTTTTGTACGCCACATAGAAATGGCCATGGCCAGTATAAACAGACATAACAGAAGAATTATCAATAAAAAATACTCCATTTTAGTTCCTTTCATTTCATTATGACATTTATAAACCAGATCTCACACTTACAGATCATGCTTTTTCATTATCCTGGATTGATTATCCTTTATAATAGATCGCTCCAAACAATTCTACCCTTTGCCGGCTGCTTCAAAAGCTTTTTCTACCGCTTTCTCCGGGGTTGGAGCATCAGTTATTCCTGAGCTTAGTTGGTGAGGAGCTTCAATCTTCCAACTTTTTAGAGCGATAACCGGCTTACCCATTTTCAAAGCCAGGGCAATTTCAGAAAGGGTGCCGTATTCTCCACCGATTGCTATTAAGGCATCGGCAGTACGGGTTATAATCGCATTACGGGCTTCGCCCAAACCGGTTGCCAGGGAATAGCTCAGGTAACGATTTCCCTGGCGATGATCACTACCGGGTAAAATGCCCAGTGCTACTCCATTTTCAGCTTGCGCTCCTTCGGCAGCTGCTTCCATAACCCCGGTTCCACCGCCACAAACCAGGACCCCTCCGCGCCGGGCTATCTCTTTTCCTGCCTCCCAAGCGAGCTTTTTTTCTTCTTCGGTGCAGTCCGAACCTCCGACCACGGCAATATAAATCAATACCGGTCACCTCACCCTTTTATTATCACGACAGCCAGTTATCCGGCCAGTATGCCCCGGATGTGGTTCAATTTTTCAAGCTCATGAGTATCTTTATTAAGCATAACTGCGATTAGATCTATCCGACATGGCCTCTCAACCCCGGAAGCCGATTTAAGATATAAAAGTGCCAGCCGGTGCAAACGACGTGCTTTTTCCGCTGTTATTGATTCCTCCGGCCCGCCGAAAGCGAGACCGGTCCGGGTGCGCACCTCGACAATTACTATGGTATTATTTTCACGGGCAATTATATCTATTTCTCCCAGCTGACATTGATAGTTGGTTTCAACTATCTGGTAGCCCTGGTTTTCCAGGTAAATGCGGGCTGCATTTTCACCGGCCAACCCGACTTGACGGCGTCTTCTGGTCATCATCAATCTCCAGTCTGGACCCTTTTTGTTGATTTGTTCTGAGACAACAGGATTTTAACTGATAAATCAGCTGTAATTTAACCTGAAAGAACGGCGGTGCAAAGGACAGGGACCATAACTGGATATGGCCTGACGATGCTCTGCTGTTCCGTAACCCATATTCCGGTCGAAACCATATTGAGGATATTCCCGGTGCAGATTAAGCATAATTTTATCTCTGCTTACTTTGGCCAGCACCGAAGCTGCAGCTATCGACATTGACAGGGTATCTCCACCCTTAATCGCTTTTTGCTGATAAGGACAATCACGAATAAAAAAACCGTCAACCAGGACATAATCTGGTTTAATGGCTAGTTTTTCAAGAGCACGTCTCATAGCGATCATCGAGGCGGCATGAATATTTATTTGATCTATTTCTTCCCGAGAAGCACTGCCGATACCATAACTAAGAGCATTAAAGACAATTTGATCGAATATTTTCTCCCGTGCTGCTGATGAAAGCTGTTTAGAATCATTAAGATTTCTGATCAAGATAGCCGGGTCGAGTATAACCGCCGCAGCAATTACCGGCCCGGCCAGCGGTCCGCGTCCGGCTTCATCTACACCGGCAATAGCTTCATAACCTTTATTTCTTAAGTGATCTTCTTCCGACAGCATCTTTTTCAGGCGTACTTCTTCCTGCCGGTATATTTCTTTTTCCCTATTAAAATTCCTGAGTAAAGCTGCTGCCCCGCGACGGTGATCAGCCTTGAGTGTTTCTTCTTCTTCCGGGGATAATTCTTCTTTACCGTCCAGGTATGCCTTGAGCTCGGCAATGGTCATTTCTTCAAAGCGCAAAATATGCCTCTCCTCTCATTAATTGATTCAACATGAGATTCAAAGGAGGTTTTTACTGAGGCGGATCTTCAAGAGTAAGCCGACCAAGAGCTCCGCCCTGAAAATCACGTAATAACAGGGCAGCAGTTCTTTCTTCATCTATTTTACCTTCAGTCTGAAGGCAGCCCTGAGATATTCCAACCTGCTCAAAGATCCGGTCGGCATCTCCCGGATCTAAATCATGGTAACGGTTAAGTAATATATGTAATTTATCTTTTACTAAATATTGATTAACTAACCATAGGGCAATATCGGGCATGTCAATTTGACCGGCAGGAATTGCTCCGACAGCAGCCAGGGATCTGGCTGCATCTTCAGTATTTTTAGGCCTGAGAATGCCCGGTGTGTCCAGGAGTTCCATTCCCGGTAAGACTCTTATCCACTGTCTTCCCCTGGTTATTCCGGGCCGGTTGCCGGTTTTAGTTACCGCTTTATGAACAAATAAGTTTATTAAAGTTGACTTGCCGACATTGGGAATGCCGACAAATATCATCCGCAGGGGACGCTTTAACCGGCCTTTATGCATGTTCTGCTCTTGCTGTTTAAGATATTGAAGAAGGCTGTTGATATAGTGCTTTTTGTGCACGCTGAAGGCCATGGCCTTTAGACCGCTTCTTTTGTAATAATCCAACCAGCTTCTGGTTAGTGCATCTTCGGCCATGTCGGCTTTATGCAGCAAGAGTAAATGCTTTTTGTCCCTGAACAATTTATCAAAGGCGGGATTACGACTGCTGGCAGGTATACGGGCATCAAGCAGTTCGATGATTAAATCAATTGCTTTTAAGTCCTGGCGCAGCTGGCTAATTGCCCTGGACATATTTCCCGGGTACCACTGGCCTTTTATCAATTTAGTTCGTCCTCAGGATTAATAGCCCTGGCTTCCCAGGGCGGCCAAAAAATAAAAAAAGCCCGCCCTTTTAGATGTTCCCGGGAGACAAAACCAACCCTGGGATCCCTTGAATCCATACTATTGGGGCGATAATCGCCCATTACGAACAGATAGCCCGGGGGCACTACTTCCGGTCCATAATCTTGCATGACCATATTCTGATCAAGATATGGTTCGTTTAATGCCCTGTCATTTAGAAAAACCCGGCCATATTTAATTTCGATTTTATCGCCTTCCACCCCGATGACCCGCTTTATAAAATCACGACCGGGCTCAAATTCAAAAACAATAATATCGCCCATTTGGGGCTTATCGAAATGGTAAATGACTTTATTAACCATTAAACGCTCTGCTTCTACAAGTGTGGGGTACATAGACCTGCCCTCGACTACAAATACTTCAAGGAAGAACACCCGGATTAACAGGGCAAGAATAATGGCAATGATAATAGAACGAGTCCAATCCCACAGGTCTTTCCACTTGCTCAATTAAATCATCCCCGTAATTATAATTAACGACGTTCTTTAATCCGGGTAGCCTTACCTTTACGTTTGCGTAGATAGTAAAGTTTGGCCCGACGCACCCGGCCTCTTTTAACCACATCAATTTTATCAATTGAAGGTGAATGAACGGGAAATATCCTTTCCACTCCGATCCCGAAAGAAACCCTGCGAACCGTAAATGTTTCCCGTGTTCCGCTCCCCTGGCGTCTGATAACTACTCCTTCAAAAGCCTGGGTTCGCTCACGAGTGCCTTCAATTACTTTTACATGCACTCTTACTGTGTCGCCTGGTTTAAACTGCGGTACGTTATCTTTCATGTTACGTTTTTCAACTTCTTTTAATAAATCCATTTTAAAAACCTCCTATCGTACTCACTGGGTAATTATAACATATTGCCGAGTTATATAGACTGCTGTTTTTTATTTTCCTCTTTGTTTTCCTCTTTAATTTCCTCTTTAATTTCCTCGAGATAGACTTTTTCTTTAGGCAAAAGGTCAGCTTGCTGCAGTAGATCAGGCCGCCGTTCGTAAGTTCGCCTGAGCGATTGTTTCTTCCGCCAGCGGGCTATTTCACCGTGGTTACCGGACAACAGTACCGGCGGCACGGCCATGCCCCGGAAAACAGCAGGGCGGGTATAATGAGGATATTCAAGCAGTGATCCGGAAAACGATTCATCGGAAGAAGCTTCTTCTTCAAGAAACCCGGGCAGCAAACGTACTACGGCTTCGACAATTATCGCTGCTGCCAACTCTCCACCGGTAAGCACAAAATCACCGATCGATATTTCCTCATCCACCAATGCAGTACGCACTCTTTCATCTATTCCTTCATACCGTCCACAAATTAAAACCAGGTGGCTTTGGCCGGCGAGCTGACAGGCTTTTTGCTGATTAAATACTTGGCCCTGGGGTGTTAAAAGGATTACCCGGACCTGATCATAAGTCGATTTTTTTTTCAAATCTTCTACGGCTTCGAACAAAGGTTCCGGCTTTAAAACCATGCCGCACCCACCACCGTAGGGGGTATCATCAACCTTGTTGTGGAGGTCATGAGTATACTTTCGTAAATCTATCAGGTTAATATCGACAAATCCCTGATCAATGGCCCTTTTTATCATGCTCTCTTTAAAGGGACCTTCCAGAATACCCGGAAATATCGTTATCAGATCAATTTTCATCATCACATGGCTCCCTCATAAGTCAAGCATTCCTTCCGGCAGATCGACAATCATAAATCCTTTGCTTAAATCTACCTGCTTTATAAATTCTTTTACCGCCGGGATGATATATGTTTTATCCTTTTGGTCGGCCCGGGCCAGAATCAGTTGATCATGTCCTCCACTTTTGATCACCTCAGTTATGGAACCAAGCAAATTGCCCTGATCCAGGTATACTTGCAGGCCGATTAACTGATCATGATAAAATGTTCCCTCTGGAACAGGCATTCTTTGTTCTTTTGGAATCCTGATCAGGCTGCCGCCCAAACTGTAAGCCTCTTCTCTTGTATCTATTTCCTGAAGCTTTATCAACCAATATTTGCCGTGCAAAGAGGCTTTTTCCACCATATAAATATGGCTGCCGGATTCCAGTTCCACTTTTACTTCTTCAAGAAGGTAAACCCGCTCTGGAAAATCGGAGTAAGGATATACTTTAACCATACCACCGGTTCCATGCGGTGAAAGAATCTTGCCTATAACCACATCATAATCCTTATTCATTGAACTATTTCTACGACTACTTTCTTGTTTTCTTTTACAGCCGCTGCACTAACAACTGTCCTGATAGCCTTGGCTATACGGCCCTGCTTACCGATTACTTTGCCCATATCGCTTTCTGCTACTCTTAGTTCAATAATTATTAAGCGGTCACTTTCAACCTGCTTGACCTCCACCTTATCCGGTTCATCTACTAAAGCTCTGGCTATGTGCTCCAGTAATTGCTTCATGATTACCATCCTCCCTGAAAACTACTTATTGAGACCGGCTTTGGTAAAAAGCGCTTTAACCGTATCAGATGGCCTGGCTCCTTTAGATAGCCACTGCTGCACCTTTTCCGCATCCACCTCAAAAGTAGTCGGTTTCGTTGTGGGATTATAATAACCGATCTCTTCAATGAAACGGCCGTCCCTTGGATAACGGGAATCGGCAACCACTATACGGTAAAATGGCTTCTTTTTCCCACCCATTCGCTTCAACCTGATTCTTACTGCCAACTGGCTCACCTCCATTTTTAGTTTTATTAGTCGCTTAATTGGCTGCAATCTATATCAACCGGCAATAAGCCGGGTTATTTAATAAATATTTTCTTAGAATGGAAATTTTTTCATAATCCTTTTCTTTTTCTTAGGCGAGCCTTTCTTATCGGCTGCATTCATTTGCTTGAACATTTTTTGCATCTGGTTGAACTGATTGAGCAAGCGGTTGACATCCTGGACAGTAGTCCCGCTGCCCCGGGCAATTCGACTGCGGCGGCTGCTATTCAATAGGGCTGGATCCAGGCGTTCTTTTTTGGTCATCGAGCCGATAATTGCTTCAACCTTTTTAAAGCTGTCTTCATTCAAAGAAATCTGCTTTACTTCTTTTGGAATCATGCCACCATCGGGAAGCATATTTAAAATATCATCCAAAGACCCCATACTGCGCAGCTGACCGATCTGATCCCGAAAATCTTCCAGGGTAAATTGCTGCTTGCGCAGTTTTTTTTCCAACTCTTTCGCCTTGCTATGATCTATCTTTTCTTCCGCTTTTTCAATCAGGGTCAGGACATCACCCATCCCTAAAATGCGGGAAGCCATTCGATCCGGGTAAAAAGGTTCCAGGGCCTCGATTTTTTCGCCCACACCAACAAATTTAATCGGGCAACCGGTAACCCTGCGCACCGAAAGGGCCGCTCCACCCCTGGTATCACCGTCAAGCTTAGTTAAGATTACCCCGCTCAGACCCAATGCCTCATTAAATGAGGCTGCTGCATTCACTGCATCCTGGCCGGTCATCGCATCAACAACCAGTAAAATTTCATCAGGCCTTATTTCATTTTTGATTCCGATAATTTCTGACATCATTTCATCATCGATATGCAGCCGCCCGGCTGTATCAAAAATGGTAACATCACAGTTCTCCTGTTCAGCCATTTTTATGCCTTCCCTGCATATTTCCACCGGATCTGCTTCCAGGTTGCTATATGATTTTGCCCCGATCGATTCACTCAAAACTTCAAGTTGTTTTACTGCACCCGGACGGTAAATGTCGGCCGCCACCAACAAAGGATTTCGGCCTTCCCGGCCAAGGTGTGCAGCCAGTTTGACCGCAGTGGTGGTTTTCCCTGAGCCCTGCAAACCGACCATCATAATAGCAGTGTGCCCCTTACCGGACTTGACCAGCTCGCTTTTTTTATCTCCCATTAATTTAGTCATTTCTTCATTGACTATTTTTATAACCTGCTGTCCGGGAGTAAGACTGCTCATAACTTCCTGCCCGATTGCTCTTTCCCTGACTGCAGCAATAAAGTCTTTAACCACTTTGAAGTTAACATCAGCTTCCAGCAGGGCCAACCTGATTTCACGCATGGCCTGATCGACATCTTTTTCACTAAGTTTGCCCTTACCTTTAAGATAACGAAAGGTATTTTGCAGTTTTTCCGCCAGGTTGGAAAACATAAAACTAAATCACTCCTACTTCTCGCTGCTCAAGCGTAAATTGCTGATTATTTCTTTTAGACGTTTTAAATCTGAAGTTCTTATATCATCATTCATCAAGAGGCTGTCAGCCTCAGCTAAAAGCTCTTGCTGTTCATTAAACAACCTGTAAAGGCCCAGTTTCTCTTCAAACTTATCCATGGATAAAAGGGCTCGCTGGATAAGATCGTAAACTGCCTGTCTGCTGGTGTTGTACTCAGCGGCAATCTCAGCCAATGAATAGTTCTCGCTGAAGTACAGATGCAGGGTTTCTTTTTGCCGCTCTGTCAGTAAAGAAGCATAGATGTCATATAACAGGTTAATCCTGTTTAATTGATCGAGCATATTAACCCCTGTTAAGTATTATTACTTTACAGTGAAGTATAGCAAAAAATTTTGGCCAGTGCAAACATAGAATATTCCTGTTTAATTCTGTTTAATTCTAAAGTAAAGCCCTCGCAAAATCTTCAGGGCTAAAAGGAACAAGGTCATCAATCTTTTCGCCAATACCCACATAACAAACCGGTATTTTAAGTTCATCCTGGATGTTGATAACAATTCCTCCCCTGGCTGTTCCATCAAGCTTGGTAAGAATAAGTCCGTCTATTGGAAGTGACTGGTTAAAATTTCTTGCCTGGGCCACTGCATTCTGTCCGGTGGTAGCATCGACCACAAGCAGGACCTGGTGCGGTGCTCCAGGCATATTACGGCTGATTACCCGGTGTATTTTACTTAATTCTTCCATCAGGTTATGCTTGCTATGCAGCCGACCGGCAGTATCACCAATGACCAGGTCAACATTCCTGGCTTTTGCCGCATTCATGGCATCAAAAAATAGGGCTGAAGGATCTGAACCAGGCTCTTGCTTGATTAAATCTACATCAATCCGCCCGGCCCATGTTTCCAGCTGATCTATTGCAGCAGCCCGGTAAGTATCTCCGGCCACCAGAAGCACATTATTCTTTTTCTGCCGGTAAATATTAGCCAGTTTTGCTGCTGATGTAGTCTTCCCGGAACCATTTACACCAACTAACAGAATAACAAAGGGCTGCTGATCATGTTCCAGGGTTATTCCACTTGAATCCATTATTTCGGTTATCAGCTGTAAAAGTATATTTTTGGCTTCATCTCTATCTTTAACCTTTTGGCTTTTAATCTCTTCTTTAAGCTGATCAACCAGCTTCAAACTGGTTTGCACACCAACATCACCACTAACCAGTATATCTTCCAGTTCTTCATAAAAAGCCTCGTTAATTTCTCCGCTTCCGAAAAGGTCGTCCAGGCGGCTGACAAAACCGGATTTACTGCGGACAAGACTTTTTTTTAAATGATTGATCAGGCTCATTAACTATTAACTCTCCCTGACAACTTTTTCATCTTCCAGTTTTAATGACATCAGGCGCGAAACCCCCGGTTCGGGCATGGTTACCCCGTAAAGCACATCGGCTTCTTCCATAGTCCTTTTCCGGTGGGTGATCATGATAAACTGGGCCTGCTCTGAAATTTGCTTGAGAAACTTAGTAAACCGGGAAAGGTTGGCATCGTCAAGGGTTGATTCAACCTCGTCAAGCAGGTAGAAAGGAGCCGGTTTATAGCGCAATATAGCAAAAACAAGCGCGATGGCAGTCAATACTTTTTCACCCGCTGATAGCAGGGTAATATTTTGCAACTTTTTACCAGGCGGCTGAGCAATAATCTCGATTCCTGCTTCCAGAATATTATCTGCATCGGTCATTTTCAACATTACCTGCCCACCTTCAAAGAGTTCCTGAAAAGTCTGTTTAAAGTTTTCACCGATTATTTCAAAGGCACCCTTAAAATAGTATTCCATACGTTGATCGATCTCATTTAAAACCTTGCAAAGAGAATCTTCACCTTTTTGTAAATCATCCTTTTGATCTTTCAGGAAATTGATTCGTTCTTCAAGCCTGGCCAGCTCTTCAATTGCTCCCAGGTTAACCTCGCCCAAAGCTTCTAAATCTTCTTTATAGGTTCCAATCAGGTGACTGCTTTCTTCGGGATCAAAATCATCATCCAGCCGGACCAGGTCGAGACTGTGAAATAGTTCTCTGAAACGTAATTCCTGGTAATTGATTTCCGTCTGAATCCTGGTTTGTTCCATGGAAAGCTGTCTTTCCCGTTTTTCCTGACGGCTTACCTGGCTTTGTCGCTTGCTGACCTTCTCTTCATGTTCAATCAATTCAGCTTCTGTCTTGTTAAACTGCCTGGTTTGGGCATCAAGATCGGCAATCAAGCCGGCCTTTTCTTCATAAAGGTCTTCAATTTTAGACTTGATATGCTCCTGTTCTGCTTCATTCTCCCTTAAATCATTTTGAAACTTTTCATATTCCTGTTCTTTTTCAATAATCTCAGCAGAAGGCTTATTTATATTTTCTTCAACCTCTTTAATCCTGCTTTGCAGGGCATCCTTCTGTTCCTGGTATGAACTGATTTTTACCAGAACCCCGGTAATCTGTTGTTCCAGCTCTTTCTTGTCATTTAGATACTGCTTGTAGTCTTCTTTTTTTCCGGCCAGTTCACTTTCCATGCTGTTAATGTCTGCTGTGCAGTTGTCAATCTCAGTCCGCAGGGCATCTAGTCGCAGTTTTAACTCTGCTTTTTCTTTTTCTAAATCTTCATAAACAGTATCTGCTGAGCGGATGCGATCATTTAAAACACTTTTTTGATGCTGAAGGTTTTCTGATTCCTTTTGCAAGACGTTCAGCTGCTCCACAATGCTATTTCGCCTGGCAGAAGCTTCTTCAACTTTCTTTTCACTTTCCAATAATTTTCTTTGCAGATCATTCATTTCGGCAGTTAGCCGATTAAAAACATCATTTGCTGCAGCCTGCTGCTTTTTCAGGCTTTCAATTTCGTTACGTCTTCCCAGTGGCATCGCTGCACTTCTTTTTGCCAGGCTTCCTCCCCTGATAATCCCGCCTGGATTAATCATCTCTCCTTCAAGGGTAACCACACGACAACTATATTTTATAAAGCGAGCTGCCTTTGAGGCATCTTCCAGGGTGCGGCAAATAAGGATAGAAGACATCAGGTAATCAATTGCACTGCGATAGGCGCTGTCTACTTTTACCAGCTCTGAGGCTTTGCCGATTATTCCTTCCTGGTCACGCCAGCCCGGGTAACGCTCAAGCGGATCTGCAGCTTTATGAAGAATATCCAGCGGCAAAAAAGTGGCCCAGCCTCGATTATTATTCTTCAGGTATGCGATAGCTTTATGGACTGCTTCTTCACTTTCAGCAACCAGGTACTGTAAAGCCCCACCCAGTGAAGATTCAACAGCCCGGATATATTGTTCATCAACTGCTATCAAATCTGCTACCGGACCGATTATCCCGGGCAAGGAAGAACGGGCCTGCATAATTTCTTTAACTCCCCGGTAATAACCCGATAAGGTGGAATCTTGCTCCTGAAGAAGGCTGAGCCGACTGTTAATTCCGTACAGTATCTCTCTTTGCTTTTGTTCATCAGCAGCTAATTTATCTTTTTGATTTCGGATCTGCTCTTTTTCTTCAATCATTTTCTTTTCAACAGCTTCGGCAGCAGAAAGTTCTTTTTGCAGGTTTTGTTTGCGAAGATCCAGGTCGGCAGATTTTTCTTCCAGGCTGGCCCGCTTGGCTTCCAACCCGGTTTTATCTTCTTCACAGGCTTTTTTTTGATTTTCTATTCGTTCCAGACGGCGTTCAAGCTCTTCTATGGTGGATGAAGCGGCTTCCCTGCGAAAACCGGTCTGATATATTTTTTCCTGTTGTCTTTCCACTTCACCAGGCAGGGCGCTTTCTTCAAGACGGGCCATTTTTTTTCGCAGGTCTTCAAGATCTTGTTCCTGCTGTGCAAGGTCTTCATATTTTTTTTGCAAATCTTCTTTGGCCCTGGTTTTTTGAGCAGACAGTTCTTCCATCAATAATTCGAGCTGTTTTACCCTTTGACGATTCTGTTCAATCTGTTCCTGAAACCGGTTTTTACGTTCACCAAGCAGCTTGAGCTCATTTTCCTGCTGTTCCAAGGTTCGCGATACCCTGTTCAGGGTTTGTTCCTGTGCTCTTTTTTGCTCTATTTGATCCTGGAGGCGGTTTTTTAAATTATGAATCTCCTTTTCATCCAGTCCTTCCTGGGAAGAAGCAGCTATCAGGGAATCGTTAACATTTTGCAGCTGCCTGTTTATCTTATTAAGTTGTTCTCGGGATTGTTGAAGCTTATACGTAAGTAATTTTTTTTCTTCACTATCAATATGCTGTTTCAAGGTGCGGTACTGCCGGGTTACTTCAGCCTGGCTTTGCAGGGGTTCAACCTGAGTTTCAAGCTCATAAATTAGATCCTGTACACGGACAAGATTTTCCCTGGTTTCGTCCAGGCGGCGCCTGGCTTCTCTTTTGCGTAATTTGTACTTGAATATGCCGGCAGCCTCTTCAAATATCTCTCGCCGATCTTCAGGGCGGTTGTTTATTATTTCATCAACCCTTCCCTGACCGATAACCGAGTAAACGTCTTTTCCCAGGCCGGTATCCAGAAACAGTTCAGTTACATCTTTTAAGCGGCAGGGTGATTTATTAATGTAATATTCGCTCTCTCCACTACGGAAAAGCCGCCTGGTAATGGTAATCTCATCATAGTCAAGATTAAGAAAATCAGAGGATCCGGAAAAAGAAAGGGAAACTTCGGCAAAATTAAGCGGTTTACGGTCTTCACTGCCGGAAAAAATAACTTCATCCATGCGGGTGCCGCGCAAAGATTTTATACTCTGTTCGCCCAGGGCCCAGCGTACAGCATCAACCAGGTTGCTTTTTCCGCAACCATTAGGACCAATCACTGCAGCAATCCCCGGACTTAAATCCAGTTCCGATTTTTCAGCAAAAGATTTAAAACCGAAAAGTTCCATTCGTTTAAGGTACAATTATCCAGGCTCCTTGCCCCGTTATAATCAGACTGCCCGATCACAAACAGCAGGCTGACAAATCAAAAAAACAGACCGGCTTGTTAACCCCTTTTTACCTGGGTTCTACTGTGAATTTTATAGCAGTTCTATCTTCATCATTTATTGTTATATCCACAAAAGAGGGTATAACTATAAGGTTTAAACCATTTGGAGCTACATAACCACGGGCAATAGCTATAGCTTTAATGGCCTGATTAACTGATCCGGCTCCAATAGCCTGCAGCTCGACAACCCCTTCGTTCCTGATTACCCCTGCTATAGCTCCAGCCAGAGCCTTAGTTTTAGAATGGGCCGATACTTTAAGTGTTTCCATGTTTAACTAATTCAGCTCCTCTTATTTTAGTGATAAAGGGTCTGACATACTCAAGGTGTAAGATTATTCCAGGCTTCTTTTGCTGCTGCTTGCTCAGCCTCCTTTTTGCTGCGGCCCCGACCACGCCCAACCGATTTTTTTGCCAGCAGTACTTCTGCCTCAAATACTTTATCATGGTCAGGTCCGCTTTCAGCGATGATCCGGTAAAAAGGGGTAACTGTAAAACGAGCCTGTGAAAATTCCTGTAACAATGTTTTAAAATCACGGAACAATACCCCTTCCTGGAGGTCATGAAATATCGGTTTGTATAGCTCTAAAACGTACTCCCGACATTGCTCCAATCCATGTTCCAGGTAAAGCGCACCAATTAAAGCTTCAAGAGCATCGGCCAGTAATGAGGGACGGCTAAAACCTCCCCCGACTATTTCACCTTTACCCAGGCGAATGTATTCACCAAGGCTTAATCCAAATGCCAGCCTGGCCAGCGATGCTTCACAAACCAGATCTGAGCGAAGCCTGGTTAGCTTTCCTTCCGGGGTATGGGGGTAGTTATGGTATAAATAATCGCTGATAATCAGTTCCAGTACGGCATCCCCCAAAAATTCCAGACGCTCATTATGACAATGGTTTTCGCCTGTTTCATGTGCATAAGAAGTATGGGTTAGTGCTTGTTCATACAAACCAGTATTCTTTACTGCCCAACCAACACCTTTTAGAAACTTATCCTTTTTTTCGGACCAATCCATAACTGTTCCTTTCCAAATTGTCAGGAAGACTCAATTTTAAGGATAAAATTTCTTAAGCACAAGTGTGGCATTTGTTCCACCAAAGCCAAATGAATTCGACAAGGCCAAATTAATGTTACCTGGCCTGGACTGGTTTGGAACATAGTCCAGGTCACATTCAGGGTCAAGATGCTCGTAATTAATAGTAGGGTGTATAACCTTGTTTTGAATACTTAAGAGGGTGGCTATCAACTCCACTGCACCGGCAGCTCCGAGGAGATGACCGGTCATAGATTTTGTAGAACTGAGAGCGATTTTATAAGCATGTTCGCCAAAAAGATTCTTGACCGCCATTGTTTCAACCTTATCATTTATTTCCGTAGATGTACCGTGAGCATTTATATAGTCGATTTCTTCAGGTTGAATGGAAGAACTGTTTAATGCCCTTTGCATGCTTAAAAAAGCTCCCCGACCTTCAGGATCAGGGGCAGTTATATGGTAACCGTCACCTGACATTCCATACCCAACTATTTCTCCGTAAATATTGGCTCCCCGGGCCAGTGCATGTTCTAAAGTTTCCAGTATCACCACACCGGCTCCTTCACCAATTACAAAACCGTCACGTTCCCTATCAAAAGGACGTGAAGCCTTTTCGGGCTGGTCATTACGAGTAGACAAAGCCCTGGCTGCACAGAAACCGGAAAAAGCAAGATGACTGATAGCCGCTTCAGCACCACCGGCCAGCATGATCTCCGCATCACCACGTCTAATTATATGCCAGGCATCACCAACAGCATGGGTCGATGTTGCACAGGCTGTAACTACAGTTGAATTGGGGCCCCTTAACTCTAAAAGAATAGAAATATAACCGGAAGCCATATTGGCAATTAATGCAGGCACTAAAAAAGGGCTGACTCGTCGAGGGCCTTTTTCTGCAAGAATTTTGAGCTGTTGCTCAATAGTCTGAATGCCCCCGATACCTGAACCAACCAAAACCCCAATATTTTCTTTGTTTAACTTAAGTTTATCTAAACCGGCATCACTCCAGGCCTGCAAAGCTGCAGCTACACCAAACTGGGTATAGCGGTCAACTTTTTTTGTTTCCCGCTTTTCCATATATTTTGTGGGATCAAAGTCCTTAATCTCACCGGCAATACGTGATGGATACTGGCTAACATCAAAGCTTTCCACCGCAGAAACACCGCTTTTTCCGGCAACCAGGTTATCCCAAAACTCTGTTTTGTCGGAACCTACCGGTGAATAAACCCCGACCCCGGTAATTACTACTCTGCGCACATTTTCACCTCTAAGGCAAGCTAGGTTTGTGATTCAATATACTTAATCACATCACCAACCGTCTTAATGTTTTCAATTTCCTGATCGGAGATTTCCAGGTCAAATTCTTCTTCCAAAGCCATAACCAGTTCGACAATATCAAGCGAGTCGGCATCTATGTCCTCAAAAGTTGTTTCTTTGGTAAGTTTACTTATATCTACCTCTAACTGATCGGCAACAATTTTTTTTACCTTGTTTTCAATGCTCATTGAATCACCTCCTCTCAAGTGCAGCTATACTTTATCATTAAAACGACTAAATGTCACATTGAAAGGCTGCCGTCAACGGCCACAACCTGACCGGTTACATAGCCTGATGATGAAGCCAGGAATAAAACAACTTCAGCGACATCTTCCGGTTTGCCAAAACGACCTAAAGCAATGTGCTCCAGGGCCTTTTTCTTAACCTGGTCCGAAAGCTGATCAGTCATTTCAGTTTCAATGAAACCGGGAGCCACTGCATTAACTGTGATATCACGTGAACCAAGTTCCTTGGCTAAAGACCGGGTAAATGCAATTATTCCACCCTTGGCTGCGGCATAGTTTGCCTGGCCGCTGTTACCGTATATCCCGGCTACCGAAGCAATATTGATAATCCGGCCGCCCCTTTTCTGCTTTAATAAAGGCCTGAGGACAGCCCGGCAGCAGTTATATACTCCATTTAAATTGGTATCAATAACTTCCTGCCACTCCTCCGCTTTCATGCGGGCCAATATATTATCTCGGGTTATGCCGGCATTATTAATTAGTATATCAACTCTTTTAAAATGATCAATAGCACTTTTAATCAGGTTCTCACACTGACTGTAATCGACAACATCGGCCTGGACTGTAATCGCTGATCCGCCGCTTTTTAAAATAATATCCTTAACCTCTTCTGCCGCATCCCGGTTTTTACTGTAGTTTATAACTACCGAGGCCCCGGCACCGGCCAACGATAATGCTGTAGCCCGCCCAATTCCTCTCGACGCTCCTGTAACAACAGCTGTTTTTTCCTTTAAATCCAAGACAAACACCTCTTTGTTGATTATTATTTCATTAATTGATCGACCTCTTCCACTTTTTCAACCGGGTAAGTTGTAAGTTCAGGAGCAATTCGTTTCATCAACCTGCTCGGTGAATTACCGGGACCAAGACCGATAAAACAGTTTAAACCCTCAGAAATCATATAACGTATCGACTGTTCCCATAAAATAGGATTGCTTACCTGTATAATAAGGTTTTGTTTAATCTGATCCGGGGTTTCGACAAAGCTTGCAGTCACATTGGAAACAACCGGTACAGAAGCTTTTTTAATGTTTATTTTTTCTAGTTCACGAACCATTTTTTCTTCAACCGACTTTAACAGTGCACAATGGAAAGGAGCGCTTACCTTAAGTTCAGTTACTCTCTTTGCCCCTGCCTGACGAGCCAGCATTACAGCATACTGAACCCCGGTTTTATAACCGGATATAACAGTCTGTCCCGGACAGTTATAGTTGGCCGGAGCGACAAAGGCTTCTGCCTGTGCCTTTTTACATATATTTTCGACCTCTTCATGCGGCAAGCCCATAATTGCAGCCATGTTTCCTTGATCCAGCGGCACAGCTTCCTGCATATATATTCCTCTTTTCTGAACCAATGGAAGGGCCTCTTCGAAAGAAATTGCACCGGCAGCAACAAGTGCAGTATACTCGCCTAAACTTAAACCGGCAAAACTGTCTGCTTTAAACCCCAGGTTGTCAAGTACGCTAAAAATAGCCATACCTACTGTTAAAATTGCCGGTTGAGCAATTTCGGTCTGCTGCAGTTTTTCTTCAGGGCCGTAGAAAATGGCATCAATGACATTAGCACCAAGCACCTCTGCAGCCTGGTCAAATACAGCGCGGGATTCCGGAAAACGTTCATAAAAATCACGGCCCATACCCGCATATTGTGCTCCCTGGCCGGGAAATAAAAAAGCTGTTTTTTTAAAGCTGTCCCTTTGTCCCCGGGTTACCATTTCATTAAAACACCACCCCAGGTAAGACCGGCGCCAAAAGCAACCATGGCTATTAAATCTCCTTCTTTTAATCGGCCGGCCACCAATTCTTCATATAAAGCAATAGGTATTGTTGCAGATGACGTGTTGCCTAAACGGTCGATATTAACCGGAAATTTTTCCGGAGGTAATTTGAGATGTTTGCGAACATGATCAATAATTCGCAAATTTGCCTGGTGGAGAAAGAATAAATCCAGGTCTTCGGGTTTCAAATTTTCCTCTTTCGTTAACTCAAAGATAGTCTCTTCAACAACCTTAACAGCAAACTTAAAAATTTCATTGCCATTCATTCGCAGATAATGCATCCTGTTTTTTACAGATTCATAACTGGCTGGCATGGCGCTTCCTCCGGCAGGAAGGTATAATAGTTCTGCTCCCCTGCCGTCTGATTTAAGAGTAAAATTTATGATGCCCTTTTCCTGTTCAGTAACCTGGAGCACTACTGCTCCGGCTCCATCACCAAAAAGCACACAGGTGCCACGGTCTTCCCAATCGGTTATCCGGGTTAAAACTTCAACTCCTACTACAAGTACATTTCTATAAACACCGTTGGCAATAAATTGGTGAGCTACACTCAGGGCATATATAAAACCGGTACATCCGGCAGATATATCCATTGCCCCGGCCTTGAAAGCCTTCAAACGGGATTGAAGTATACATGATGCAGAAGGAGTTTGATGATCAGGGGTTACCGTGGCTACCAGGATTAAATCAAGTTCAGCGGGATCCAGAGCAGCATTTTTTAAAGCTTCCTGCGAAGCCCTCTCGGAAAGGTCAGCACTGGATAATCCGTTTTCAAGTTTTCTTCTCTCCCGGATCCCGGTTCTGGCAACAATCCATTCATTGCTGGTTTCCACCATTTTTTCAAGGTCTGCATTGGTGATGATTTGTTCGGGCACAGCTGCTCCGCATCCTGTGATTTTTGAATTATAACCCTTGATCATTTTATCCTCCCTTGAACTGTTTAGCCAGATCATCCATGGCAGATTGAAGCTGGTTGGTAACTTTTTTTCGAACAAAAGGATGGACCTGTTTGAGCAGTGCCTGTTCGATCGACCTTGCCTTGGCTGAACCATGACATTTTATGCAGAGGCCGTCAACGCCCATCAGCGGCGCCCCGCCATAACCTGAATCATCAATTTCATTACGCAGATTAAAAAAAACAGGCTGGAGCAATAAGGCACCAATTTTATACCTGATTTTCTTTTCGATTTCTTGTTTGAAAAAACCAAGAATTGTCCGGGATAGACCTTCGGTAGATTTTAGAAAGATGTTTCCAACAAAACCATCACAAACAACAACATCAGCCACATTTAAAAAAACTTCCGTGCCTTCAATATTGCCCTGAAAGCCGGGCAGAAACTCTTGAAACAGGTTGTAAGCTTTTTTAACCTGGTTGTTTCCTTTATTAGATTCAACCCCTACATTAAGCAAAGCTACCCGGGGTTCCGGGTAGCCCAGAATCTGCTGGGCGTAAATACGCCCCATAAAAGCATATTGTAAAAGTTGCTCCGGGCGGGCATCCATGTTGGCTCCAACATCGAGAAACAATACCGCTTTACCTTTAAATCCGGGCATCGGGGTTAAAAGAGCCGGGCGGCTTATACCACTCATGCGGCCAAGAAATAAAACCCCGCCTGCCATTAAGGCCCCTGTATTACCAGCACTCAGGATGGCATCGGCATCGTTGGAACGAACCATCTGCAAAGCTTTAACCATTGATGATTCTTTTTTACTCCTGATCGACAGGCCCGGATCATCATCACTTTTAATAACCTCTGCAGCATGATTTATAGCCAGCCGTCCCACCGGATATTTAAAACCTTCCAGTGTGCTTTTAATCTCATTTTCATTTCCAACCAAAGTCACATGCAAATTCTGGAGGGTATTAAGTGCAGCCAATGCGCCTGAAATAATCTCACCGGGCGCATGATCTCCGCCCATGGCGTCTATGGCCACTCGCACCAAAAGATCACTTCCCTTATACTTCAATTAAAAACAGATACAGTACGCTTTTCCTTGCTTGTGCAAACTAAGCGTACTGTAAGTTTTTTTGCTAATTAACTTTAACAGCTTCCCGATCTTTATAATATCCGCAATTTAAACAAACCCTGTGGGGTAGCTTTAACTCACGGCATTGCGGACATGCACTTAAACGGGGAGCTGAAAGTTTACTATTAGCTCGTCTCATGTTTCGCTTTGACTTCGATGTTCTTCGCTTTGGAACAGCCACTGTAGCGCCTCCTTATTATGATTAGTTACCCGAAATTAGCTCTTTAAGCTTAAGCAGCCTTATATCAATATTTTCATCATTATCATCGGGGCAGGAGCAAGATGAACGGTTAAGATCAGCCCCGCATCCGGAACAAATCCCTTTACAACCTGGTTTACAAAGCGGGCTGTACTCCTGGGTTAGCACCAGTAACTGACGAACATATTCATCAAGGTAAAAGAAATCTCCGCTTATTGTTAACATATTGGCCACCTTTTCAGCCAGGTATTCAGGGTTGTCTTCGGCCGTTAAGTCTTTAATAACTGTAAAGACCTCGGTAAAGTCAGTTTTTAAATCCTGGCTAAAAGGCTCAAGGCATCTTGAACATACCGCAGTAATAGATGCTTCTATATTACCACGAATTATAACCTCTTCCCCACTGTACGAAGCACTGACCATTAGTTTTAGGTTTCCGCTATCGGAAAAATCGTCAAAATATTCGCCCAGATTGATATCAAATTGATATTCGACAAACTCTCCCGTTTTTGATTTAATTTCAGGCAAATAGATATGCATATTACTCACCCCAAAAAAACTAAAGTAATTATATAGACCTTTATTTTCTTTGTCAACGTCAGCAGAAATAAACCCATCATTTAGAGGCTAATAGGTGATACCGTCAATATCCTGATCATTACTTTCGGTACCACTGTGATCAAAAACAATCATAATCTGGTTAGGCAGACAGACAATTTTTTCATAATGATCTTCTATCCAGCCGGTATGGGAACATATTCCCCTGGGACAAAGCTCTTCTGATATGGGCAGCATTCTAATTCGACCGTCTTTAACTTCAACTACAGCATTATGCTGATTATCATCCCCAAACTCTATCATATAGNTAAATGAATCCCCCCGGGCAAGCGAAAGCTCTGCCACCTGCCGGTTCTCTACATAGATAAGTGCATATTTATTCCCGGCGGCACCGACTTCCTGGAGGTTAAACCATAAACCAAGCGTTCCCAGCATAATAATAAAGCCGACTATAAAATAATCGGCAATTTTAATTTTAAACTTCTGCACAATGCTTCACCCGCTATTATTATAACATACCGGATTAAGCAATGTCTTAGTTTTTTGGCCTGGTGATAATCATCGCATCTGCTGCTACTACTCCTTCACCCTGTTCATAAACAATCAGCGGATTTATATCCATTTCTTCGATCGAATCTTCCAATTGAACAGCCAGGCAGGATACCTTTAGCAACAGCTCAACCAGGGCATTGATATCCCTGGGCAGTTGATCGCGGAAGCCGTGAAGAAGGGCTTTTCCTTTAAGCTCTTCCAGCATAGATCGGGCATCCTGACGGCTCAATGGAGCAATCCTTGTAGCCAGATCTTGAAAAACTTCAACAAAAATTCCTCCCAGTCCTACAGTAATTGCGGGGCCAAACACCGGATCATGTTTCAATCCAACAATAATTTCAAGACCGGGTGTTAACATCTCCTGCACAAGCACCCCTTCGATAAATGCATCGGTCCTATACTTGCCGGCCCTGCTGGTAAGTTCTTCAAAAGCTTTCCTCACACCTTCCTGATCAGAAATATCCAGCTTAACCCCGCCGGCCTCAGATTTATGCAATATATCCGGCGACATTATTTTTAAGACTACCGGGAAACCGATTTTAACCGCTGCTTCTACTGCCTCATCAGCTGTAGTGGCTAATAATTCCCTTGTCACCGGAATATCAAAAGCTTCCAGCACCTTCTTGGAGCGCCATTCAGTCATGGAACTGTCCACTCCGGAAGCTGGCTTATTAATCCGGTTAAAAATTATACCCTCTTCTTTACCGGAAATACTAACAGGATCAGCCGGTATCTCTCTGGTCTTTTTAACCCAATCTGCTAAAGAACTAATAGCCCAAAGACCGCTGGGGATATGTTCAATAACAGGAACTCCTGCCTGCACCAGTTCATTTTTTGCTTCAATGGCATGATCCTGGTTCGTGGGCCAGGTAAAAACAATCAGGGGCTTATCCGTTTCCCGGTATGCTTTAATAATTTTTTTACTAGCTTCCGGGTCAGGCATATCAAAGCTATAGAATAGTCCACCGACATCAATCTTTGGATCCTGCATTACCAGTGACAGGGCCTTTTCGAAAAGCTCCTTGTCATAAAAAAGCTGAGAAGTTAAATCAACCGGATTAAAGACTGACCCAAAAGATGGGAAAAATTTACGTAATTTATCCTGTGTACCTGCAGTTAACCGAACTACATCCAGGCCATATTCCGGACACTTATCAGCAACAACAACCCCACCGCCGCCTGATATGGTAATAACAGCCATACTTTTACCCGCAGGCAGTCTGCCCGTAGCATAAAGAGCAATCAATGCATTCATTTGTTCAACATCATCTGCCCTTAATACGCCAAATTGTTTAAAGATACCGTCATAAATCCGGTCTTCCCCGACCATAGCTCCGGTGTGAGAAGCAGCAGCGGCAGCCCCGCTGGAGGTACGACCAACCTTAAGGATGGTGACCAGTTTCTTTTTTTCAAGGGCATCTCTGCAGGCTTCAATAAATAATTTGCCATCTCTCTGCAATCCTTCCAGATATCCAGCTATGATCGATACCTCATCGCGTTTTGAAAGATAGCTCAGCACTTCGGCAAAAGACACGTCCGCTTCATTACCGGTACTGACAAAAAAGTTAAAGCCAATAGACATTTGAGCAACCATTTGGTGAATAATACCACCCAATCCACCACTTTGGGTAATAAAGGAAAGAGTCTCCGGATAAACCAGATCATAATCTTTTTGATTGTAAAAAAAGCTGGCCATATTGCCGTTATAGTAGTTCAAAATTCCCAGGCAATTGGGACCAAGTATACGCAGGCCGTTTTTCTGGGCCAGCTGTCTCATTTCATCCTGTATGACCCGTCCCTCATCGCCAATTTCAGCAAATCCTGAAGTAAAAATAATAACCGATTTAATCCCCTTTTTGGCGCAATCCTTCAGGACATCCATGGTCTCAGCTGCTGCAACACCAATAATGGCCAGATCTACCTGCCCTTCAATATCCAAAACGGATGGATAACACTTTAATCCTCCTACCTGATCATATTTTGGATTAACCGGGTAAAGATCACCTGCATAACCAAACATACTCATAAGTAATAAAGGTATGCCATTTGGTTTCAGGGGATTTTGACTGGCCCCGATAACCGCCACTGATTGCGGATTAAAAAAAGTGTCTAAATCTTTTTCTCTTCCAGGATCGAATTCCTGTTGGTAGTGCCTGCTCATCTTCGACTCCTCCAAAAACGTAGTTGCCCGTAAATTGTTTACTATTATAATGTTTCAGGCATTAATATTTTACATGATCAATTACTAAACGTGTATACTTTTTAAAGAATCCTAAAAATAATTATATTATTTTCGTTTTCATAAAGATATGTTATCATATCAGAGGTTTTTAAATAAATATCGTTATCATAAATGTTTAGCCAGATCAATAGCCAGATCAATTACTGGCTTTGTTATACCCATTAGAGCATTTATGTTATAATTTTAATAAAGAAACTTAACTAAAATATTTGGGAGGTAACACCCGGGTGGCAGAAAAAAAACTACCTTTAGATCAAACAAATAAATATAGAAGCAAGGAGAAGAAGACTGGTCGTAACAGAAAGCTTCGTATTTTTAAAATAAGTCTTTTAATCTTATTTGTTGTATTTTTAACTGCGGGCGGGGCTGCTACAGCAGTAGTAACAGGTTATATAAACGAAGCACCCCCTATTGATGCATCACAACTGGAAACAGTGGAAACATCGTACCTTTACGATAGTGAAGGTGAAGAAATAACCGCACTGCATGATGAACAAAATCGCGTTGCAGTTAACCTTGATGATATTCCTGAGCATGTTCAGCAAGCTTTTATCGCTATCGAAGATGAACGTTTTAAAGAACATATCGGTTTTGACATAACTGCAAGCCTCAGGGCAGCCTATGCCAACTTTCGGGCCGGACGGATTGTGCAGGGAGCAAGTACCATAACCCAGCAGCTGGCCCAAAACGCTTTTTTAACCACTGAAACAACATATGAACGCAAGTTACAGGAAATATGGCTGGCGATTCAGCTTGAACGCATGTACAGTAAGGAAGAAATACTGGAAATGTACCTGAACCGCATTTACTTTGGCAGGGGCGCCTATGGAGTGGAGGCTGCTGCATTAACTTATTTCGATAAAAGCGTATCCGAACTGGATTTAAACGAAGCAGCTATGCTGGCCGGTGTTGTACGGTCACCCAACTATGGCAATCCATTCAGCAATCAGCCTGAAGCGGAAAGACGGATGCGTATCGTTCTTGCAAATATGCATAGACTGGAACACATCAGCGAACTGGAGTACAAGCAAGCCCTTGAACAGGAGCTAAATTACGGGGAGCCAAGAAGTTTGGAATATCCCTTTCCACATTATGTAGACTACGTTATTCACAATGAACTGCTCCGTATTTTAACAGAATTACCTGGTATTGATTCCCGGGCAGAAGCCTACCGGGCAATTTATACAGGCGGACTGCGTGTTTATACTAACCTGGATTCAAAATGGCAGAGTCACGTGGAAGAAGTTTTAAAAAATGATGAACTTCACGCGGCAACCTATAGAGTAGACATGGACCAGGCCAGGGAAGCGCTCGCCCAGCTTCCGTCGCACAGAACCCTGACCCACAGTCAAATGGAAGAACTGGTGGTAGAAGAAAACGGAGTTGCCCAACCCCAGGCTGCAATAGTCCTGGCTGACCCCATCACCGGTCAAATTAAAGCCCTGGGTGGGGGCCGGGAATACCAGAAAAACATCGACGAGGTGCTGCGCTTTTATTCCCGGCGACAGCCCGGATCGGCCATTAAACCGATCATAAGCTATGCCCCGGCCTTTGAAGAAGGTATTTTGGCTGGTTCCGGTTCAACAATTGACGATTCTCCCTATAAAAAGCCCGAAGTAGACTGGTTCCCAGAAAATTATGATTTCAAATTCAGGGGGATGCTCACTGCAAGAGAAGCACTTTATAAATCTTACAACATACCGGCAGTTCGTATTTTTGAAGAACTCGGTCCTCAAAAAGGGTCTGAATATGCAGAAAGGATGGGCATAACCACCTTTGAACCTAATGAAAAAGGTCATTTAAGCCTGGCCCTGGGTGGTTTTACCCATGGAGTAAGGGCACTTGATATGGCCCAGGCTTTTAGTGTCCTGGCCAACGATGGGCTCAAGGTAGATCTGCATACCATTGAAAAGGTAGTTGATCGCCAGGGCAATACTTTATATGAATACAGTTCTAACCCGGAGCAGATCTTAAGTGCTCAAACCACATTTTTGGTCAATGATATTTTACAAGATTATGTAACCAGGCACCTGGGCTCTCCCCTGCGAATAGACCGGCCGGTTGCCGCCAAATCCGGCACCACCGACCGATTCAGAGATGCCTACCTGGTCGCCTATACCCCGAACCTTGTCGCCTCTTTGTGGATGGGTTACGACGAACCGAGAATGGGACAAATTCGTCGTCCATGGAGTTACACTGCTAACATGCTTCGCGAGGTTTTCCTGGAAGTGTTTGATGATCTTGAAGTCATTGATTTCGAAAGACCGGAAGGAATTGTTTCACGGCAGATATGTAATAAATCGGGCCTGCTGCCCAATGATGACTGTCACAGGGCTGAAACTGTTACCACCGACTACTTCATCCAGGGACGTCAGCCGACTGAAACCTGTGATATGCATGTAGGCATCTCCTACCAACGTCCACCTTATATATTAACTGATGAACGCGCTGGCCTGGAGAACCCGGAAGGGGACCGGAAGATGCTGAAGAAACAGATAACGGAACAGTATTCGTTGGTATAAATGAGCAGCACGGCTCTACAACCGATGAAATTCCCCGCTTCCTGGCTTATACAGTAGAAGGTGGGATCTCCTTACAATGGGATTATGACGGGCCGGAAATATCAGGGTTTGAATTAACCAGGACTGTCAGAGGGGATTCGGAAGCTACAGCTACTATTGATCTCGATAAAAGTTTACGCCATCATATAGACGAGGATGTTACACCCGATAATTTATACACCTATACCCTGACAGCTCTTTATGCTGACGGCACTGTTTCTGATCCGGTTCGAGTCAGTATGAATATAAAAGCTTCACCGGAAGGTGAAATTACCCTGCAGCCGTCTGAGGAAGAAATGGCCGTTATGCCTGATGTTATCGGATCATTCCAGTCTATTGCCGAAGCACACATTAAGCGGGCAGGCCTGGTAATAATAGAAGTTGAATATGAATATGACGATGAAATTCTTAGAAACCGGGTTATCGACCANCGCCCTGCAGCTGGTTCAAGGGTGGTTAAAGGCAGTGAGACCCGCCTGGTAGTTTCCAAGGGAGCGGAACCAGAAGAATAATTTCTTTGATTTAAGGCAATCGTTTAAGACGGCACAAACTTAAAATCTTTCTTTTAGCTAACTTTATTCCGGGAACAGTACTAAGAATCGATATCAACTATAGTTACTCCTTCTCCGCCTTCTTCGGGTTTTCCATTGCGAAAACTGCGGATAAGTTTATGATCTTTAAGATAGCTTTGCAAACCATGCTTTAGTTTTCCGGTACCCTTGCCGTGAATTAGGCTAACCTGTTTTAACCCGGCCCAGAGAGAATTATCAAGAAGTTTCTCAACCAGCGGCACGGCTTCCTCAAGGGTTAAACCCCTTAAATCTAAAGAATTGCTGAATACTGGTTCTTTTTGCAAACTATAGCTAATGGCCCCTGCGTTACCCGGCACAGCCTTTTCGTGCTCTTTTGTTTGAACCTGGCTCAATTCATGGATAGGCAAATTAACCTTGATTGAACCAACCTGTACTGCTGCTTCGTCATTTTCAAAAGAAATGATCTCGCCTTTTTGTTTTAAACTGCGGATATAAACTAACATCCCTACCGCTAAATCCTCTGCGCATAATTCTTTCGTTTCAATACCTTCATCTTCCGGTTCGTTTTCCCGGCGAAGCTCATTTAAACTACTGCGAAGCTGCTCGGCCCTGTTTACGGGCTGTTCAACCCCGGCGCTTTTGATCTCCCGCAGTTCCCTTAATATTTGATCAGCAGCACTTTTTGTTTTCCTTACTATCTGCCGGGCTTCTTCACGTGCTTCTTTTATAATATCCTGCTGCCGGGCCCGCAGTAAATTGCGTTCTTTTTCCAGGTCAGCCATTAACAATTCAGCCCTGCTTCTTTCCAGTTCCGCCTGACGGCTGTCCCTGGAATAACGCTGCTGATCTTCAACCAGGCTGGCTATAATCGATTCAACCTGATCATGGGAACGGTGCATATAGCTTTTTGCTTTTTCCAATACTTTTGCCGGTAATCCTAACTGTGCCGCAATATGAAAAGCATTGCTTTGTCCGGGTATTCCCTGCATAAGCCGGTACGTCGGAGCCAGTGTATCTAAATCAAATTCCATGGCTGCATTCTGCATTTTATCCTGCGCCTGGGCAAACAATTTTAGCTCATTAATATGAGTCGTGGCTACCGTCAAAGCTCCGCTTTGAGTCAGCTCCTCGAGAATAGCCATGGCCAGGGCAGATCCCTCGGAAGGGTCGGTTCCTGCGCCAAGCTCATCGAAGAGAACTAGTGAACCGGGACCGGCCTCTTCAACAATAGCAATAATATTTTTCATGTGCCCGGAAAAAGTGCTTAAAGACTGAATAATGCTCTGTTCATCGCCTATATCGGCCCTAATTTTTTTAAATACAGTCATTTTTGTTTCTTTTCCCGCCGGCAGTTGTAAACCGCTTTGGGCCATAATTGCCAAAAGGCCGATGCTTTTAAGGGCAACTGTTTTTCCCCCGGTGTTAGGTCCTGTAACAACCAGGGTCTGAGCCGGTTCGCCCAGTTCCACGGCCAATGGAACTTTTTTACCGCTTAAAAGGGGATGAACTGCATTATACAGGTAAAATAAAGGGGTTTCTTGATCAAGAAAAAATGGTTCACAACCACCTAGTTCAAGGCTTAAACGGCCACGGGCAGTAATGAAATCAAGTTCGGAATAAAGATTTCTATTTTTACTCAGCTCAGCCCCGGCAGCTGCTACCTGTCCGCTCAACTGGTACAAAATACGCTCTATTTCTTCTTCCTCCTGCCTCTGCAGTGAAGTAAGAGAATTTTGCATTTCTACAACCGGTAAAGGTTCAATAAAAATAGTTGCTCCGCTTGAAGATTGGTCGTGAACTACCCCTTCCAGGTTGTGTCGGTATTCCTGTTTTACCGGTAATACAAAACGACCACTGCGAATAGTTACCAGGGCATCCTGTAAGTAGCGCCTGTACTGGCTACTACGAATATATTGATCAAGTTTATCCCTGATGTTATTTTGTAAAGAAAGTTTTTTCCGGCGCAGTGATGATAGGGCAGATGAGGCACTATCTAAAATATTGCCATCATGATCAAGAGACTTCTTCAATATGTTATCGAGTTCGGAACACATTTCGATCTTAGAGGCCAGGGCAGCCATGAGAGGATAAAGTTCAACGTGATCACTATTCTTAAAAAATTTGGACCAGCGCTGTGCAGCTTGCAAAAATGCCATAACTACAGCCAGTTCAGGTCCGGAAAGCACAGCTCCTTTTTCCGCACGGGTTAAAAGTGGTTTAATATCTTCTACTGCAGAAGGATTAAACGCATTTTTTGCACAAAGCAACCGACCTTCACTGGTATACTGCTGTTGTCGTTGGACCAGTGAGGGGTCGGAAGATGGTTTCAATTCCTTTGCCATTTTGCAGGCCACAGGGCTAACAGTCAGCGAAGCCAGCTTTTGACGAATTTGATCAAATTCAAGAATTTTTATTTCCCGATCAGTAATTACCTCAGTCAAAACATTTTCACCTCGACAGGTAGTCGTTATCTTTAATTATAAAACGTAAGTATTTATCTTTTGCCGATGATATACCAATACGCGGCGTGCAATCGATCAGCGGTTTTTTTACAGGTCGCTTGCTTTCCATTAAATAGAGCGGTTTTTGCTGCAGATCATGACCATTGAGAGATCTATCTATGGCAAAAGCCTGGCAGATTTTGCCCGGTCCATTGGTTAAATTTTTCAAATCACAATTGGATTTGCGATTTTTGTACATATAATTTAATCCTTCCACCGGCTCAACTGCCCTGATTAAAACAGCCTCACCTTTTCCGGCCGGAGCAGTGACCACATTAAAACAATGGTAGTTTCCATATATAAAATAAATATANGCCCTGCCGGGAGGGCCAAACATAACTGCATTACCTTTCGTCTGTCCACGGGAAGCATGACAGGCAGAATCATTTTCACTTAAATAAGCCTCGGTTTCGACGATCATACCTGAAATCAAACCTTCACCAGTTTCCCGGCAAAGAAAATGGCCCAGCAGCTTCCGAGCCACTTCTGCAGTGTCGAATTTAAAAATTTCTTTGTCTATCGACAATAACTTCAATATCCTTCCGTCATTAAAACATCATAAATTACTTGACTGAAAAAGCCGGCTTATCCCGGTGTTATTTACAGTAAAAAGCCATATTGTAAAAAATACCGGTATAACCAGCTTCGATTAACTGTTAAGACTAAGATAAAAATCAACGGCAAATTCTTTTACTTGTTCAGCAAGGGGATCAAGATACTGTTCAGCAATTAGGGTAATTAAAGAATTATCAAGGGCATCCATGAAAAATTGCAGGGGAATCATCGAAACTGCAGCAATAATGATATATACAAATACAGCTCCGATCGCACTGCCCAGGATCAATCCACCAAGCCGGTTGAAGAACCCGATAACCGGCACCTGGTTAATCCACCTGAAACCGCTTGAAAACAGACGAAATACCACACTAAAGATCAAAAACAGCGCCAGGAAAGCAATTATTCCGGCAATTAATACTGGTGCTTTTTCCAGGGCTAGATCTAAACCCAGGTCTTGAATTAATTCGTGATGAGGGATAATATTCTCCGGATCAATGTATTGGGCAATCGATTCGCTAAAAAGGCGGCTGCCCAGAAAAGACAGTATTATAACCACAATAAAACCAAAGGTGTCAAACAACTGCTTGATCAGACCTCGCCACAAACCGCTGAGCAAGTGCAGCATGAAAACAATAATCAGAAAAAAATCAAACCAATTCATCATGTCCACACCTCCCTTTCTATGTTGACTCTCCAGATGTACTCTGCCTGTCTTCTCTGAGCTTAATTAGTTCATCAGCAAGATTCAAAGCGGCAAGGACAGCAATTTTATGTTTGCTCATCTGAACATTGTTCTGGGCTAAATTTTTCATCAACTGGTCTACATATCGCCCGACCCTGTACAAATCTTCAGCAGAAGAAGTGCCTCTTAAAATATACTCTTCTCCCATGATGGTCACTGTAACCCTGTTTTTCCCCTTTTCTTCCATGAATTCGCCCACTCTCAAATAATACAAGGTCGCAGAGCTATCCCCTGGCAGATAGTATTCGAGATAAAACAGCAGATGTCCTGCCTGCTTATTTTCGTAAGACCGCTCCCTGATCGAAGAGGGCTTTTTCGATCTTATTAAGAGCCTGGTTTACTTCAGCATCAGTCAATGTTTTTTCTTCTGTTCTAAAAGTAATCGAATAGGCCATACTGCGTTTGCCTTCCGGTATTTGTTTGCCTTCATAAAGATCAAATAGCTTAACTTCACTGACCAGGGTTCCACCTGCTTCTCTGATCGTCTTTTCCAGCTGTTCAGCCGGTATTTCCCGGGAAACTACTACAGCCAGGTCTCTTTTGGCCGCCGGGTAGCGGGGCAAAGGAACAATTCTGGGCACCAGGTTTGCTTTTTCAGTTAGTAATGACAGGTCGATTTCACAAATTGTTACCGGCTGATCAATCTCCCATGCTTCAGCTACTTCTGGATGAATTTGAACAAGAAAGCCAAGTTCAATCCCTTCCGCATCAATCAGTGCCCCGCGGGCCGGGTGGCCAAAAGGCAGCTGGCCGGGGACAAACCGGATATTATTGATTTGCAAACGGTCAAAAAGCTCTTCCAGGATACCTTTAATCGTAAAAAAGTCGGCTTCCCGTGTAGGTGTCAGCCAATTCGGCTCAGGTAACAGGCCGGTTGCAGCCAGAGCCAGTTTCATCTTTTCAGAAGGCATTTGATTAAGCGGCAATCTTTCTGCTTCAAAAACAGCACCGATTTCAAAAAGCAGCTGATTCAGTTCGCGATGGCTGCAATTATGCTGAACTACCTTTAAAAGTCCCGGCAGTAATGTTGTTCTCATGACTGCCTGTTCTTCGGAAAAAGGATTTTGAACAGGTATAGCCCGCATCCTTGGATCATCCTCAGGCAGCCTGAGCCGGGCCAGGTTTGCCGGGTTTATAAAGGAATAATTGATACATTCATAATAACCACCGGCCGTTAAAATGTCCCTGATTAAACTCTGTAATTTTTCATCAGTTGTCTGCATATTGCCAAGCAGCTCTCCCCTGGGCAGGGTAATCGGAATTTTGTCATAACCGTAAAGTCTGACTACTTCTTCAATAATATCTTCTTCCAGGGTTACATCAGCCCGTCTTAAAGGAACAGTTACTTCAAGATCATTATTATCCTTTTGCTCCAGCATGAAATCAAGCCTTGTAAGAATATCGATTACTTCGTTTACCGGTATTACCAAACCTAATACCCTGTTTATCTTATCGGGGTTTATCCTGATAACAGTTTTGCGGTATGGTTCTGCATTTTGATCTATTGTACCCCGCAAAACTTTACCTCCGGCCAGCTCACTGATTAAAAGAGCAGCCCGATCCTGGGACCAGTTTACCGCTTCAGGATTAACCCCCTTTTCGAAACGCTGTGACGCTTCAGAGGGCAGGTTATAGCGCCGTGCGGTACGCCTGATGTTAGTCGGATTGAATGAAGCGGCTTCAATAAGCACCGCCCGGGTATAATCTTTAATTTCGGTATTTTCTCCACCCATAACCCCGGCCAGAGCTACAGGATCCTTCCCGTCAGTGATAACCAGTACTTCAGGATTAAGTTTTCGCTCAATTCCATCGAGAGTAACCATAAGCTCGTCTCTCCCGGCCCTTCTGACCAGGATTTCATTACTTTTTAACAGATCCATATCAAAAGCATGCAGGGGCTGTCCCAATTCCCACATCACATAATTGGTTATGTCAACAACATTATTGATCGGGCGGATACCAGATTTTAACAGCCTCAGCTGCATCCATAACGGGGATTTTCCGATTTCGACTCCCTGCACCGCCCGGGCGGTGTAACGGGGACACAAATCCGGGTCCTCTACTCTTATTTTAAATACTTGATTTAAAGCCTGATCTATTTCATCCGGAGACAGGCGGGGCATGGTTACTTTCTTACCGTTTAAAGCAGCAATTTCATGGGCCACTCCGATCATGCTCAGGCAATCAGGACGATTAGGAGTCAATTCGAGACAAAGGATCTGATCATTAAACCCTAAAACCTGTTCAATCAAATCCCCGGTTTTTGCCGATTGATCAAGGATCAATATTTCATCTTCCGGACCCAGCTCCAAACCGAGTTCCTGGGCTGAACAGAGCATCCCTGAAGAAGAAGTGCCATAAATAACCGCTTCTTCTATACGGCGACCGCCGGGCAGTTCAGAACCGGGTTTGGCAACCGGAACTTTATCGCCAACCCGCATATTTTTCGCCCCGCAAACTATTTTTAAAACTTTTCCGCCGATATCGGTATCTACCAGGGTCAAATTGCTTTTACCCGGGTGAGGAGTTATTGCCTTGACCTGTCCGACAACTACTTCCGGCAGTGAAGACCCAAAGCGTTCTACCGCTCCTACTTCGACTCCGGCTAGAGTTAAACGTTTGGCCAGATCTTCAGGAGACATATCCGGGTCGATATAATCCATTAGCCAGTCATATGAAACACGCATCGCTATTTATCCTCCAATCAATAATCCTCATTGCACTGATTTAGTTAAATTGTTTTAAAAATCGCAAATCATTGGAAAAAAAGTGGCGAAGGTCCCCAATACCATATTTAAGCATGGCGATCCGTTCAACCCCCATGCCAAAAGCAAAACCGGTAACTGATCGGGGATCATAGCCGGAAACTTCCAGCACATTTGGATGAACCATGCCTGAACCAAGAATTTCCAGCCAACCGGTGCTGCTGCATACCCTACAGCCCAGACCACCACACATAATGCAGGATATATCCACTTCGGCACTGGGCTCTGTAAATGGAAAATAGCTGGGACGTAAACGAATTTTTTGCTCCGGACCAAACATTTCCCGGGCAAATAACAGCAAAGTGCCTTTCAGGTCGGCAAAAGTGATGTCAGTATCAACAACAAGCCCCTCACACTGGTGAAACATCGGTGAATGAGTGGCATCATCGTCACGACGGTAAACCTTACCGGGAGCAATAATTCGTACCGGCAGTTTGGGCGCCTGCTTTTCCATTGCCCTGATTTGGACCGGTGAAGTATGAGTGCGCAGCAGCAATTGAGGGGTTATATAGTATGAATCCTGCATATCCCGGGCCGGATGATCCTCGGGCATATTTAATGCCTCGAAATTGTAATAGTCAGTTTCAATCTCCGGTCCATAGGCAATCTGAAAACCGAGACCGAGAAAAATGTCTTTTATTTCATCATTAATCATGGTCAGGGGATGTTTTTGGCCCAGCTCCACCGGGCGACCCGGCAGGGTGACATCGATGCGATCCTGCTCCCATTTATCTTTTTTCTGCAGATCGCGCAAGGTTTGTTCCTTGCTCTCGATAGCCCTTTCCAGCAATTCTCTTAATTCATTTGCCTTCTTTCCGATAACAGGCCTCTCTTCGGGGGGAGCACTGCCCAGGCTGCGTAGAAGTGCCGTCAATTCACCCTTCTTGCCAAGATAGCGCACCTTTAAGGTTTTTAATTCATCCAGGCTGCTTACTCCTTCAATTTTTTCCCGGGCTTCATCTTCCAGTTCTTTTAACCTATTCAGCAATTATCAACACCTCCGGATAAATAAAAAATCCCTCTTTTGAGGGACGAAAGGGAACCTTCCGCGGTACCACCCTGATTAGCAACCGCTTGCTCAACTATAAATCGATAACGGGATTACCGTCTCCAGCCTACCAGGTCAGGAAACTTAAACAAACCCTTCGGTGGAAAGCTCCAGAGTGAATTTCAGCCGGGAGCACCGGGATAGCTTGCAGTCACGGCTAACCCTCCCTGGGCAGCGCTTAACCCCTGGCTTACTGATCTCCTTCACAGCCCTGTATATAAAAATAAAATGTAACTGCTCAGACCTAAACTGCCAGCTCAACCCATATTGTCCTTTGAAAACTGAAAAACACTAAAAACAAGGTATCATTACCATATAGTATCTGTACTGATTTATCTTTTAGTGACACCCTGAAAACATGAGAAAAACATTATCCAATCAGAGTATAAGTGTTGTTCTGGCTTTCAAAGAACAGACGGCTGGTAAGCCAGACCGGGCAATTACTTTATTTATTTTAAGATATCTTAAATCCAAATTATAATTGTCTTTTACGTTTCCCCACCAGAAACAAACCGGCTGCAGTTAAAAGAAGGCCGGAAATAATCGTTGTAGCCATTGCGCCTGTTGGTGGTAATGGATCATCGGGATCATCGGGATCAGGCGGAAGCTTATCACCTAACCTGTCTTCGGAAATTAATAATTTACGTAAACGCCAGCAAAGATCAAAATCAGTCGCTCCATATTCCTCAACGGCTATCTTAACAAGCCGCCGCGCCTCTTCAATAACCTCTTTGTCTTCTTCAGTGATTGTTCCAGGAGGAGGAATTAAGTCAATAGCATCCCTGGCAGCAAAGACAGCCTTTCTTTTTTCTACCTGGTCTTTAACTGCCTGTAATTTGGCCAGGTCAGCGAAATCATCATCTGTTGCGCCGTACTCATTCTTAGCAGTATCAACCAGAGCCTGGGCTGCAGCTATATCGCTTTCAATATTAGGGTGTAAAAACCTAATATTCTCAGGTCTGGGCAGCCAGCGAATAGCGCGATCAGCAGCTTTGATTGCTTCTTCTTTACCGACTGGATCTGGTTCTGGATCTGGTTCTGGATCTGGTTCTGGATCTGGTTCTGGATCTGGTTCATCGTTGACTGGATCTTCTTCATAAACAGAATCCTGGGGCAGCTGGTTATTCCCATTTTCCTCAGGTTCATCATTGACCGGATCTTCTTCATAAACATTATCCTGGGGCAACTGATTTGCTTCATTTTCTTCAGATTCATTGGCATATATAACCTGGTTATTAAAAGCCATAAACATTAAGCCAACCAGTAATACAATAAAAAATAAATTTTTATAATTGGCCATGTTGTTCATATTCCTCTTTCCATTTTAAAATAATATTCTTTATGTCTACCTCTAAGCAGTTATAATATAACAGCATTATAGCATTAAGATCATTTGCTTTCAAGGTGCTTGTACGGTTCGCTGGCGAATAATTTCGTATAAAACCACTGCGCCGGCCACAGCTGCATTCAAAGATTCGACTTTACCTTGCAGCGGGATTGCTACAGTGAAGTCTGCTTGGACAACCAGTTCTTCAGCTATACCGCCGGCTTCATTGCCGATAATCAATGCTGTTGGCAGCCTGTAATCAACCGACCAGTAATAATCGGTAGATTTTGCTGAAGCTGCAACCAGCTGCACACCGCTTTTTTTCAGATCCCTGATCAATAATTGCGGATCGGCGCTCTGCTCCAGGCGCAGGTTAAATATCGCCCCGGCTGTAGAGCGCAATACCTTGGGACTGTATGGGTCGACACTGCCGCTGGTATAATAAACCACTTCGACTCCGGTTGCAGCTGCAGTGCGAATAATCGAACCCATATTACCCGGATCCTGAACTCTATCCAAAATCAAAACCAGCTGAGGCCTGCTGCCTATTATGTTCTGACCGGCAGGTTCACTAAAATAAAAAATCCCGGCAACTTTTTGGGGAGTATCCGTTTCAGCTATTTTTTTAAACAGCCGGGCAGTTAAAACAAGCTGTTTTACCTCGCTGGATAGATCATTTAACCATTTGCCGCTTTCCTGATCGTAATAGTCCTGCGAATAAAAAATAGCCCGGGGATTCAAACCGGCCCGAATTGCTTCTTTAACCAGGTTGGGACCTTCCAGGGCTATTTGTTTTGTTTTCTGCCTGTAACGTCTGTTATTTTGCAGTTTGATATATTCTTTGAGCAGCGAATTGTCAGAGCTGCTTATATAAGAAGCTGGCACCTAAACCCACTCCATTTATACTATTATTGAACGCCCTGCTATATGGCCATTTTGTCAAAAAAACATCTCCCGGTTGGAGATTGGTTTAGGCATCTATTTTAATTTATATACCGGCTATTAACTATTTTCCCTGGCTACTTCAACCAACCGGGCAAAAGCATCTTTATCATTAACCGCCAGATCGGCTAAAACTTTACGGTTTATCTGTACATCAGCTTTTTTCAAACCGTTTATAAAACGACTGTAGGACAAACCACCAGCCCGGGCAGCCGCATTAATCCGGGCAATCCAGAGTTTACGAAACTCTCTTTTGCGCTGCTTACGATCACGATAGGCATAAGCAAGCGATTTCATAACCTGTTGATTGGCAACCCTGAACAACTTGCTTTTGGCCCCGTAATAGCCTTTGGCTAACTTTAAAATTTTTCTGCGCCTTTTTCGGGCAACCGTACCTCTCTTGGTGCGAGGCATAATAAATCATCCTCCTATTTTTGCATACAATATGTAATATTTAAAACAATAAAAAACACTAAAGGGATCTTATCGGATAAGCTGCTTGACCCTCTTGACATCAGCAGGTTTTACCAGGGTTGACTTACGCAGCCTTCTTTTCCGGGCAGCTTTTTTTTTGCCAAGAAGATGACTGGCATAAGCCTGGTAACGCTTATACTTGCCTCCCCCGGTTTTTTTAAAACGCTTAGCTGCGCCGCTGTGAGTTTTCATTTTAGGCATTGGAACAACAACCTTCCTCTACTATTATTTAGGCGATATAATCATGATCATGTTACGCCCTTCCTGTTTGGCAGGCTTTTCTACAACACCGTAATCAGCTAAACTGTCAGCCATTTCTTTACACAGTCGCTGGGCAATCTCGGGATGGGTTATCTCCCGGCCCCGAAACATCACTGTAACCTTGATCTTGTCACCTTTCTCTAAAAATTTCTGTCCCCTTTTTACTTTTACATCAAAATCATGTTTATCAATATTAGGCCGAAATTTTATCTCTTTAACTCCCGACGCCCTCTGTTTCTTTTTTGCTTCACGATCCCGCTTGCTTTGCTCATATTTATGTTTACCGTAGTCCATCATCCGGCAAACCGGCGGACGTGCATTGGGCGCAACATTAACCAGGTCCATTTTCTTTTCCCGGGCGATTTGTAATGCCTCGTCTGTTTTCATTACACCGAGTTGAGTGCCCTCCGGATCAATAACCAGTACTTCCCGGGCTTTAATTTGTTCATTAACGAACAAATTTTTACTAATCTCAATTCACCTCCTAAAATGTTTAAGAGCAGGGGCTACCGCCTGCTCTTAATATCCTTAAAGCTTATGGATAAACCCTGGGAACAGTATAAAAACGTTTCAGGGTGAGAAGCGGTAACTTCTACTTTAATAAAAGACTTTTTACTCTATTGACTATATCAAAATAATAAGTTAAGGTCAAATACTTTTTTCATTTATCTCCGTTTTCAACTGCCTGATAAACACAGCCGGGTCTTCTGCGCCAAGGTCACCCTGGTCACGACGGCGCACCGCCACCTGGCCGCTTTCAACNTCCCTGTCTCCAACNATNAGCATGTATGGAATCTTTTTCACCTGGGCTTCCCTTATTTTATAGCCCACCTTTTCATTGCGATCATCAAGGGTAACTCTTATAAACTCATCACTTAATTGACTGTAAATTTTTTGGGCATAATCATGGCTGCGCTCGGTAACCGGGATCACGCAAACCTGCACCGGGGCCAGCCAAACCGGAAATGCGCCGCCATAATGTTCGATCAGCAGGGCCAGCAGCCTTTCCATAGCCCCGTATATAACCCGGTGAATAACTGCCGGGCGGTGTTTCTCTCCATCTTCACCAACATAGGTTAGATCGAACTTTTCCGGCATTTGGAAATCAAGCTGAATCGTTCCACACTGCCAGCTGCGTCCCATGCAGTCCTCCAAATGAAAGTCAATTTTCGGTCCGTAAAATGCCCCATCGCCTTCATTTAAGCGGTAGGTAATATTTCTTGATTCTAAAACCTGTTCCAGGATTGATGTGGCTTTATCCCACATCTCCCTGGTGCCCATAGCTTTATCCGGCCTGGTGCTCAACTCNACCCGGTAGCTGAAGCCAAATACCCTGTAAAAACGATCCATGAGATCNATTACTCCGCCCACCTCTTCTTCAACCTGTTCGGGCAGCATAAATATATGGGCATCATCCTGCGTGAATGAACGCACCCGCAGCAATCCCTGCAGGGTTCCGGAAAGCTCATGGCGGTGAACAACGCCCATCTCGGCAATACGTCGGGGCAGATCCCGGTAACTGTGCATTTTTGAACGAAAAACCAGCATGGCCCCGGGGCAGTTCATCGGTTTAACGGCATAATCCTGCTCATCGATATTGGTAAAGTACATATTCTCGCGGAAATGATCCCAATGCCCTGATTGCTCCCACAAACTGCGGTTCATGATCAAAGGGGTTTTAATCTCTTCATAGCCGGCCCGGCGGTGTTCCCGGCGCCAAAAATCAGTTAACTCCTGCCAGACAATATTGCCGTTATTGTGTAAAAATGGAAAGCCGGGAGCTTCCTCATGCAGGCTGAACAGTTCCAGCTCTCGACCCAGTTTACGGTGATCCCTTTTCCTGGCCTCTTCCAGCATGTGCAGGTATTCTTCCAACCGCTCTTTAGTGGGGAAAGCCGTACCGTAAATACGCTGCAGCATCGGGTTGCCTTCATCACCGCGCCAGTAAGCACCGGCCAATCCGGTCAGCTTGAATGCTTTGACCATACCGGTATGAGGCAAATGCGGGCCGGTGCAGAGATCTATAAAATCACCCTGCTCATAACAACTAATTATCTGATCTTCAGGCAGTTCAGCAATCAGTTCCAGCTTATAGGGCTCCCCCTTTTCTTTAAATAGTTGAACAGCCTCTTCTCTTGTTATTTCCCGACGCCGAATCGGCAGCTTCTCTTTAACTATTTTTTTCATTTCTTTCTCAATACTCTTCAAGTCATCAGAAGAAATAGGCTGTTCAAATTCAAAATCATAATAAAAACCATTTTCAATTGCCGGTCCGATGCCCAGTTTAACCCCGGGATAAAGACGTTTCACGGCATGAGCCAGGACATGGCTGGCACTGTGCCGGTAAATACGCGCTCCCTGTGAAGAATCGAAATCAACAAATGCTATATTACTGTTATCAGGAAGAGGCGCATTAAGGTCACATTCCTGGCCGTCAACCAGTACAGCCAACAATTCTTTATCCCTGGTCGTTTTTTCACGATACAGGTCCATGCAGGTTGTCCCCCGGGGATAAACAACTTCTTTTCCATCTTCTAATTTTACTTTTATTTGCAAGCGTCTGACGCCTCCTTTCGCTCCATTATTACTTGAACTAAATAATAAAACTTAGTGTATGCCCTGTCAAGCTAATTACCCTGCGGGTGCCTGGATATGGAGCCTGCTAAAAAGGTTTAACCTTTAATATTGATGGCCAGTGGGAGTATTTGAATATCAACAGGCGCCCTGCCGGGCTGTTCTCCATCAAGGTTAAGCAGGGGATCTTGATCAGATGAAACTGTTACGCTTTTCCCTCTTAAAAAGGTAATTTTCGGATGAGAAAGATGAGTGCCCCGATAAACCGCGGGTATATTGACCAGCAGTTCTGTTTTTCTAAGGTTTCTCATGATTATAATATCAAAAAAGCCGTCGTCCATCCTGGCATCAGGGGCTATAAACATGCCGCCACCAAAGTAACAACCGTTGGCGATAACAACTGCCGTAACCGGTTCATGACAAATAAACTGTTCGTCTACATCTATAGCCATTGTTTTATTCTGATAAAGTAAAAGAGAGACTACCGTACCCCATAAAAAAGATATAAAACCTCCCAGGGCTTTGCTGGTCCTGTTTACACGGTATACCGTGTCGCCATCCAAGCCGAGCCCGGCAATATTTATAAAGTAGCGTATTTTTTGAACACCTTTGTTGTCCAGAAAAGTTATCTGCCCGATATCAACAGGACGGACTGCGCTTTTTAATATATGCCTTATTGCTTCAGAGTAATCAGAGGGGGTGCCTAAAGTTCTAACTAAATCACTGCCGGTTCCGGTTGAAATGAAACCTACAGCAGCATTTTTATTTACTGCCTTACCTTCATAAAAAAACCCGTTTACCACTTCATTGTTGGTCCCGTCACCACCAACTGAAATGATTAATTCATAACCTTCCTGCAGGTAGTGCCTGGTTATATCAGTTGCATCTTCTTTTTTTTCAGTAAAATGATGCACATAAGATAACCCTTCCCGTTCAAGGGCCGCAGCAATTTTAGGCCACTTTTTGCGGGTGGACCCTCCGCCGGAAGCAGGGTTTACCACCACTGCCGCTTTATATAATGACAATCACTGCACCTCTTTTCAATACCGGATTGTAAAAAGCTGCTTCCAAGATGAAATAAAAATGTAAGAGGTTCATGATTACGATTTGCTGATTAATTATAACATAATATTATGGAATGACAGCTAAAATGACAGACATGCTCAATTTCACCAGACAGCAATTATCGGTTTCCCTATTGCCGGCAAATGAAAAACAAACTTCAAGCTGCGAATGCTGCTAAAGATACTAGCTGTATTATAGCCGCTGGAAACTTTATTCTGCAGTTAATTCCTTTACATATTCCCTGATCTGATCGCGGGTTTTTCTAAACCGCTCAATAATATCTGAATCTGTGCCATCACCATGCGAGGGATCATCCAGGGGCCAGTGACGCTTTTCCACTCCCGCCGGCACCACTGGGCAGTTTTCCCGGGCATCACCACAGAGTGTAATTAACAGGTCAGCCCAATCCAGCATCTGCCGTTCAAGCCGGTCAGAAGACTGGCCGCTGATATCAATCCCTGCTTCTTTCATAACTTCAATCGAATTGTGGTTTATCCCGGCCGGAGCGGTGCCGGCACTTTTAACTTCGAACCTGTCGCCGCCGAATGCCCTTAGAAAACCTTCAGCCATCTGACTGCGGACTGAATTACCTGTACACAAGAATAAAACCTTCTTTTTTTCTTTTTGAGCGCTCATGTTCATTCCTCCATAATAAAACCAGATTTTGCAGCCATTAAAGTAATACTTTCATACTTAATGATCTATTTTATTTTATCTGTCCAAATCGGTTATAGCAACCAATCATGGATGTCTTTTTCTATTTCCTACCTTTAAATACCGACTTTAAACCGACTTTAAATTTACACTACATGAATGATTTCAACGGGTGATTGCAAAACTTTACGCTGTTTTCAAAGGCAGATAAATACCGGTCCAAACCCGACGCTGATAATTTTAAAACCTGTTGCTAAGAAAAAATATTTATGCTACTATATGATTGAAGTTATATATAGTAACATAAGACTTTTAACTGGAGAATGAGGTGAACCGGATGGCTGAAACAAAATACCAGTACCAGGCTGAAATGCTAAAAGCCCTGGCCCATCCCACCAGGCTGCAAATCCTGAACATATTGAAAAAAGGTGAAGAATGTGTATGCCGGATCATTCCAGAACTGCATATGGAACAATCCAATGTTTCAAGGCACCTTAACATCCTGAAAAAAGAAGGTTTGGTTTCATCCCGTAAAGAGGGGCTTAAGGTTTTTTACCGGGTTACCGATCCCAAGGTCTTTCAGCTGCTTGAGGTCAGCTCAGAACTGCTGAAAAATTACTGGGAACAAAGACAAAAAATGCTGGTTTAAAAGCTTCGTATTGTTATCACTGCAATAGCCGTACAGCTTGTTCATAGGCAACCCTGTTTTATCATCAGCAGGCTGTACCGGAGTTGTCTAAATTCAGCGGAATACTATTTTAACAAAACTTGAAAGGGGTTGTTATTAATGAAGATCAAGATTCTTGGACCTGGATGTACAAAATGTGAAAATCTAGAGCGAGAAGTTAAAAATGTACTGGCGGAGTTAAACATTCCGGCCGACGTTGAAAAAGTGGAAGATACAAATAAGATTTTGGAATACGATGTTTTTATGACCCCTGGTTTGGTTATTAACGATAAAGTCAAAGCTTCCGGCAAAGTGCCAAAACTCGACCAGATCAAAAAATGGATCCAG
>SL_3KL_010_SEDDRAFT_10000232_pt1 | contig 41458 bp, 41 predicted proteins | sample SodLakKL_010_SED_2_FD_10381 | JGI IMG/M metagenome (IMG submission 10381) | reverse complement strand
AACCATCGGGGTGAAAAAAGGTGGCTGCGACCTGCTGAGATAGTAGGCGCGGTTTCCGTTCGGAATATGGCCGGCGGTTTCGACCAGGTGCGCAAAGTTTTTCGTCATAGCCAGGATCACCTCGTCATGGCCGTCTGCTTTCAGGCCCTGCGCGGTGAAGTAGCTGTCCCAGTAGTAGATTTCCCGGAACCGGCCTCCCGGTACAACGTAAGGCTCGGGCAGGGGTATGAGCGAACTTCCCCCGGTGGCACCGGCATCAGCCTGCCTGAATAGCATGGGCCAGAGTTTTTTTATATGCTCCCTGCAGCTCTCTTGCTTCTCTATCACAAGACCTTCACCGGGGCGGCCGGGCTGAAGAAAGCGGGCTTCCACAAATGCTTTCAAGTCAAAGCCGGGTGACTTTTTCTCCGCCCGGAATTCTTTCAGAATCTTATTAGGATTGCCGGCCGGAGTCATATCCACAAAATGCTTGGAGTCGGGATATATCCGGGCTTTCTGAACGGTTTCGAACAGATCACCCGTAAGCTGGATAAATGGTTTAACGTGAGAATTATCCATGGTCTCTACCTCAGCTTTCGGTTCCGTTTGCATTGTCGTTCAGGTCGAATTGCTGCCGCTTTCTTCTGTATGGAATCAAAATCAGGAAAAGCAGAATCAGCGGAACCAGGGTAAAATAGAAGGCGGTCTGCCCGTCTAGCCGTCCGAAAAGGAAACCGGTGACAATGGAACCGCTTGTGCCTCCGAGGGCGGAGAAAATCACAATGAGGCCGGTCATACCGCTCTGCCTGTTTTTTGGCAGCGCGCTTAAAATGGATGAGCAGAGTGTAGGGTAGATAGGTGCCAGGAAAAGGCCGATGGCCGGAAAAATGTACGCGGCGATCGGAACATCGCTCCAGCCGGTAACGGATCCCTCCTCAATGCCGATTGTGAGCGGAAGTACAAGAAGTACCAGAACAATGCCCATGATAATGCACGCCTGAAGCACATAGAACCAGTGAACCCGCTTCATCACATAGCCGCCAAGAAGCCTTCCCGCGGCCAGCGCTCCGGCATAAATACTGGTGATTTGGACACTGATGGCATCTGGCAGCTGAAGTACCTGAAAATTGAATGTCGGAAGCCAGGTGTTGATCGCCTGCTCTATGTAAACGTAGAAAAAGGCACCGATGATGAAGAAAATGACGACTACATATTTAATCAGGCCGATCATATCGTAAAAGTCCTGTTTGGGACTGCCCGTTTCTGTTTTTATAGAGCTTTCATCAAGTCCGGTAGAGATAAGCAGGGTAAGGGCAAAACCGCCGATAGCGGCAAGCACCCAGTAGGTGTCGAGCCAGGTGATGGAATCGTACCGGCCGGCGAGGTCGATAAACCAGCCGAACAGCCAAAATCCGCCGAGTACCCCCACCATAAAAAAGCCTTCGAGGATACTCATAAAACTTGCGTGGTCGTTGGCATCCTCAGTGATCAGGCTTACGGTGGAATAGACCGAGATTTTTATCAGTGCAAAGCTCACGCCCACCATCGCAAAAAGAAGCTGCGACATAGCAAACCCGCCAAAAAGGGGCATCATGATGCTGCCAATGATGATAACCACGAGGCCGGCAATCATAGCATTTTTATATCCGAACCTTGGAATCCAGGATGCCAGCAGAAAGGATGCCACGGCGATGGAGAGGTCTTTCCATGCTTCAAGTACGCTGGCTGCCTCGGGAGTGACGCCGAAATCGTTAATGACCTGGAGAATAACCACACCCACGCTGTTGAGCAGAATGGCGAAGATAATGTAGTTACATATAAGGGAGAGCTTGATTTTCCAGTTTTTCATGCCGATTGATTGAATTGATATGAATTCGGGACATGAGATAGAGAAACGAAATCCCCTCCTTTTCAAGAAGGGGTCGGGGGTGGTTGAATCAGGTTTCGATTCTGATTTATTGTAACACCCCTCAAGCCCGCTGAAAAAAGTGGGGACTTTTCATTGTCAGGTTCAAGGATTTAACCCCGGACTCATGTCGTGTTTAACACAGCTAAAGAGAACTCGGAAAATCTACTTTCAAGAGGGGAGATTTCAAAATCAATCTTCATTATTCGCTATACGTTAATGGTATAGTCGTGTAATGGTTAAACGGCGGTTGTTTCAGATTTTACGATTACACCAATAACCATTACACCATTAACGAATGGCAATCGAATCCTTCAAGCTTCCGAAAGTCCGGAAGCCTGAAGGTTCATTACTTGATTGATAAATAAAGTACCGCCTCAAAAGCCGAATACATCCCTGCCGAGGAAAATGGCGCTGTCGCCCAATTCCTCTTCGATGCGGAAGAGCTGGTTGTATTTAGCGATGCGGTCGGTACGGCTCATGGAGCCGGTTTTGATCTGACCCGCGTTTGTAGCCACCGCGATGTCGGCAATGGTGGTATCCTCCGTTTCGCCTGATCGGTGCGAAATCACTGCGGTGTAGTCGTTTTTATGTGCCATCTCGATGGCGTCGAGAGTTTCGGTAATGGTTCCGATCTGGTTCACCTTAATCAGGATGGAATTGCCGATACTTCTCTTAATGCCTTCTGCTAAACGTGTTGTGTTTGTCACAAAGAGGTCATCACCCACAAGCTGTACTTTATCGCCCAAGGCTTCTGTCATTTTTTTCCAACCGTCCCAGTCATCTTCGTACATGCCGTCTTCGATAGAGATGATCGGGTATTTGTTGGCCCATTCAACCCAGTATTCTACCATGGCATCGGCATCGCGCTTGGATCCGTCGCTCCATTTGAATTCGTAAAGGCCTGTCTCGATGTTGTAAAACTCGGAAGCTGCCGGATCGAGGGCAATCAGTACGTCGTCGCCGGGTGTGTACCCCGCTTTTTCGATGGCCTGAAGAATCACTTCTATGGCTTCTTCGTTGGATTTCAGGTTAGGGGCAAAGCCTCCCTCATCTCCAACCGCGGTATTATACCCTTTCTCTTTTAAAACTTTCTTGAGGTTGTGAAAGATCTCTGCACCCATCTGAATGGCCTGGCTGTAGGATTTTGCTCCAGATGGCATTACCATAAATTCCTGTGGATCCACATTGTTATCGGCATGCGAACCGCCGTTAATGATGTTCATCATCGGGAGAGGAAGAACTTTTGCATTTACGCCTCCAAGGTATCTCCATAAAGGAAGGCCGGTTGCTTGTGCAGCTGCTTTAGCCACAGCCATCGAAACCCCAAGCATGGCATTTGCGCCGAGCTTCGACTTGTTCTGTGTTCCGTCGAGCTGAATCATAAGCTGATCAATTTCCGTTTGCAGATGCACCGGATAACCGACCAACTCGTCGGCGATTGCTTCATTCACATTTTCAACTGCTTTTCGTACACTTTTGCCAAGGTAGTAGCTGCTATCATCATCCCTCAGCTCTACGGCTTCATGCTCACCGGTTGAAGCTCCTGATGGTACCGCTGCCCTGCCTTTAATTCCGCTGGTTAGCATTACGTCAACTTCAATGGTGGGATTTCCGCGCGAGTCAAGAATTTGTCGCGCATGGATATCTTCAATTAAACTCATAATCGTTTTTTTCGGTTAGTCTTAGTGTTGTATTAATGTAATGCTAAATCCTGTTTCCTTAAAGTAAAACCCCATGAAACCAATACTTTTGTTTGATATTGACGGCACTCTGTTAAAAGTGAAAAGAGATTTTTTGTTAGGTGTGATTGAGTCTATTCTTGACGAACTGAATCTAATGGAGAAAAAGGCTCTTAATTCATCTTTCGCCGGCAGAACCGATAAAGATATTTTTATAGAATTGAGTGAGAAGGCGGGTGGGGGTGACCATCACTATGAGCTCATAAAACAATTATACGTCAATGAAATGCTGTCTGGCTTGTCGATAGATCATGTTGATCTGATTCCAGGGGCTGAGGCGGCGGTTCAATACGTAATGGAAAATGGAATCTCAGCAGGTCTGTGTACGGGAAATTTTAAGGAAGTGGCATTTAAAAAAGTGGAGGCTGCTGGTATGAAGAATATTTTTCCTTTTGGAGGATTTGGATGCCACCATGCCGACCGAATTTATCTGCCGGGAGATGCACGGGCAGATTACAGCCGGGTTTATTCGGAAGATCCCGATCCGGCCAACTTTATCGTAATCGGCGATACGCCAAACGACATACGATGTGCCAGGTACTTTGGAGCACGGTCGGTAGCTGTAACTACGGGTGGTTTTTCAGCTGAAGAGCTTCAGAAGCACAGTCCGGACCTGGTTCTTGACACGCTTTCTAATCCGGATCAGTGGTTAAATGAAATTTAGTTGGCTTACCAAAACCAGCCGAATGTAAAACGAATGAGCGGTGTGCCAAAGAATTTCTGAGCCGAAAAGAAGTCCTCAAAAATCGGGTTGTTGTTTTGATCGGTCTCCAGAACGACAAATCGACCCTGTAGTGTACCTAAGACGGAGGGCTGATTTGGACTCATGATTTGGATACCATCCGGGAAGTAATAAAAGTAGTAGCCGAATTCAACCGAGTTCAGGCGAGCCATGTTGCTTCCAATATCAACGCCAATCTTAAGTTCACCGGCACCTCCAAAGTGCCACGATCCATCACTCCATCCCTGGAAAATATCATTAATGGGCGTAGGGCTAAATTGCTGAAACTCATCGGCATTGATTTGTATCAGCTCATTGCCAATAAATCTATATCCAAAGCCCTGAGGGTCGTCGTAGTAAGGGTAAGAGAAAGCAGCTACTCCTCCGGCAGCGGCACTCACAAAAAAGCGATAGTTTTCCTGGATGAGATCCGGGAAAATTCTCTGTCTGAAACCAAGAAGTACCGGAAAAGCAAAGGCCCTTCTGAATTTATTTGGAACAATTTGCTGGCCAAAGAAGAAGTCGGTGAATGTTTGTTCACTGGCATCGCGCAGGCCGGTAATACCAAACTTCAGGTACCCCTCGGCCTGTGGAGCAATAACTCTTCTGAATTCGCCGCCAAGACCGAATCCAAAATTGTTCATGTCAATATTAATGCCGAACCCTGAGGAGTAGGCATCCTGCAGAGAAGTTACATTTCTGGGTGTGGGCATCACTTCAGGTTCCTGAACCTGTGCATAGAGTTGATCTGTGGCAAGAAAGAGAATTGATGAAAGCAAACAGGCGATCAGATAGCGTCCGTACTTTAAAGTCATATTGGGTAGTTTGGATTGTGGTATGGAATCGTAACGAAAAAGATATCGATTCCATTGCATGCACATTTAGTAAGATGAAAGTATTAAATAATCGAATCCAATCTGGGATATAAGAAAACCGTATTTGATTATTGTTCTATTTAGGCTTTTATTCAGGCAGAAAAATTGCCCTTACAACATCTTTTACAAATCAACTTCGATTCGTGATTTATGAGTAACATCACAAAGTACTTGGTTTACGGGCCAAATGATACGTTAAGACGATTGCCCGTTAAAATGCTGGACAGCATTGAACCGAAATACCTTTACAAATATAATTCAGCAACAAACAAGGATGAAATCTATGTTGCCGTTTATGAACAGTTCGAGAAGCAAATAAATGCCACAATTACGCTAACCTGCATTGTGGAGTGTACGCCAGCTCATACCAGGATTGAACTGAAGAAAGCCGGAGGCCGTATGGGTTTCAGGGGTAGTTCGTTGTCGGAAGAAAAAAGTATCGAATCGGATGTAGTTGACTTTATTATGGATTACTCCAAACGATTTGGTCTCTCTCTTCAGGAAGAAGTTGAAGCCCCTCCCGCTGAAGAAGACAAGAATTAATCTGCGTTACCCGGATATAAAATGAGCGGCAACAAGCTCTGGACCGTTGTGTCGATGCTTGAGTGGGCAACGGAATACTTTGAATCTAAAGGTGTTGACAATCCCAGGTTGAGCATAGAGTGGCTGCTGGCCGATCTGCTTGGCGTTCGAAGGCTCGATATCTATTTAAAATTCGACCGACCGCTATCTCCATCCGAGTTGGATCAGCTAAGGCCCAGGATTAAACGAAGGGCATTGCATGAACCGCTCCAACATATTACGGGCAGTACCGAATTTATGGGACTAACGCTGAAGGTTAACAGGCATGTACTGATTCCGAGACAGGAAACAGAACAGCTCGTTGAGCTTATCCTTAAAAAACATCCGCACGATCCAGCAAAACCAATAAAGCTGCTGGACATGGGAACTGGAAGCGGCTGTATTCCAATAGCTGTAAAAAAGCACCGTCCCGATTGGCATTGCGCGGGAATTGATATATCAGAAAAAGCTCTCGTAGTTGCCCGGGATAACGCGGAACGTTGCAAAGCCGATGTCCATTTTTATTTGGGTGACATATCAGATCCACAGTCGATTCATGATTTTACAGCTTCACACTGGGATATTGTGGTTTCTAATCCGCCGTACATTTTACCGGAAGAAAAAGATACACTGGATACCCAGGTATGGAAATATGAACCCGGTATCGCTCTCTTCCATGAAGATCCCGTGCTGCTTTACAGAGAAATCGCAGCTTTTGCTTCATCAAAAAATGCCGAACTGTTTCTGGAATTAAACAACAAGATTGCAGACAGAATCAGAGATGAAGTAATGCCATATTTTGGTCAAACGGAGCTTAAAGCAGACTATGATGGGAACCAACGATTTCTGGTTGGATTAAAAAGCTCCTAACCCATTCAGTACCAGAGGATTTTTTAGAATTCCCACAAGATTTCTTGAAAGCTGCGTTTTTCAGCAAAATACGTGTGGAAAACTTGTGGAAAAATTTTTCTTCTCCCTCTTGCCATACGAGCTTAATTGTAAAATGTACGTTATGTAATTGTTACGCGATGTCAAGCAGATTCTGCTAAAATTTTAAATAAATACCTTAACCATTGCGCACCAGTTAGTTAAAGTATTTTTTAAATTGTGGATAACTTTCTCAGAATTGAAAAACTATTGTTTGATTTGACGCCAATAAATTCCCATTTTTGTGACGGCTATGACAGAAGATCTTGTTTGACGTGTGGATAACTATAGGGACAAATGCAAATTTTTTATTAGTTTTTTTTGGAGGCATTAACGTTGAATACGCTAACTGCGGACAGTGCCTGGAATGAGTGTTTGGAGATCATTCAGGACAACATCAGTTATCAAAAATATAAATCGTGGTTTGAACCGATCAAGCCAATTAAGCTGGAAGAAGGGACGCTTACAATACAGGTACCAAGCCAGTTTTGGTATGAGTGGTTAGAAGAGCACTACTATAATATGCTCCGCTCTACCATAGCCAAAGTACTTGGCAAGGAGGGTAAGCTTGAATATTCGGTTCTGGTGGAGAAATCGGATCGCCTGGAAGATAATCGTTCGATTCGCCTGCCTCAAAGGCCAATGGCGCCCCCCAAGCCGCAGGAGATGAACACATTTGCGGATTACTATCCCGGGAAGATTGAAAATCCTTTTGTAATCCCCGGCATCCGTAAAACGAATATCGATTCAAATCTGAATTCAAATTATGTATTTGAAAGGTTTATTGAAGGAGACTGCAATCGGCTTGCGCGTTCTGCTGCAATGGCTATTGCTGAAAACCCGGGCAAAAATTCGTTTAATCCTCTCTTTGTTTATGGTGGTACCGGCCTTGGAAAAACGCACCTCGTTCAAAGTATTGGCAATAAAATAAAGCAGGAATTCGGTGATGAGCTTGCTGTACTATATGTATCATCAGAAACCTTTACAAATGAATTTGTACAGGCAATCCGTAATAATCGAGCGAGCGAGTTTACCACCTTCTACCGGAATATTGATGTATTAATGGTAGATGACATTCAATTCTTTAGCGGTAAAGAAAAAACACAGGAAGAGTTTTTCCACATTTTCAACGCATTGCATCAGGATGGAAAACAGATCATTTTAAGCAGTGATCGTGCGCCAAAAGACATACCCGACATCGAAGATCGCTTAATATCAAGATTTAGCTGGGGACTGAGTGCAGACCTTCAAATTCCGGAATATGAAACACGCTATGCTATTCTGGAAAGAAAAGCGAATGACAACGGTATCAACATCGATGCGAATATTCTTGAATTCATTGCCCATAATTTCAAATCGAACGTAAGAGACCTCGAAGGAGCGATTATCAAATTGCTGGCAACGGCATCGCTAAAGCATGTAGATGAAATTGATCTGGCCATGGCAAAGTCGGTTTTGAAAGACATGGTGAAAAGTTCGCACTCACAGGTATCGATAGAGTCAATTCAGAATTTCGTTTGCGAGTATTTCGGTATCGATACAAACAAGGTTCGGGAAAAAACCAGAAAGCAGGAAATCGTTGAAGCACGGCAAATTGCCATGTATCTCTCGAAAAAATTTACCAAGTCAAGCCTTAAAACTATTGGCCTTCAATTCGGAGGGCGCGATCATTCTACTGTAATTCACGCAATTTCAACGGTAGAAGGGCGTCTCTCAACCAGCCCCAAGCACAAGCGTATGTTAAGAGAGCTGGAGCAAAAAATTGAAGTGGCTACGCTGTAATTTTTTTGGCCGGCTATTTCTCTAACACAGTTCATTATCCGCCCGTGATGGTTCATCATTGGCGGATTTTTTTTTACCCACATGGAACATAAAATCTCTTGTGGCTCTCGATTGCTGCAAGCTTTGATTCCCCAAAAACGTAAAGAAATACCTAATCGACTAAATAATAGCCCGGAAAATAAATGGATAAAATCACGCTTAAGTCTATCGAATATTTTGCACACCATGGTTATTACGATGAAGAAAGACAGAGAGGAAATCGGTTTGAGGTAGATATCACGGCTAAGGGTAATTTCAGTGATGCAGCAAATGGTGATGAGCTTGAAAAGACATTCGACTATGAGAGAGCGGAAAAAATGGTGTCGGATGTGATGAACGGTAAATCAGTTAAACTGATTGAAACAATCTGCAAACGTATAGGGGACGATATTTTTTCTGCAGATCCTTCCATTTTAGAACTGAAAGTGGCTATCAGAAAATTGAGTCCTCCTATAAAAAATCCTGCACAATATTCGGAAATAGTAATGAAATGGAAACGGTAATTATTGCCGCTGGATCTAATCTTGGCAACAGGCTGGATTATTTGCGTAAGGCAGGTTCATTTTTAGAGGAAATAAGCGAAGACGAGATCTTTAAGTCTTCAATCTGGGAATCGGAACCCGTTGGTGCTGCGAAATATACTTTTTATAACAGCGTGGCATCCATCACTACCGGGCTTCGCGCTGAAGAGCTACTAAAGGAATTAAAAGATTTTGAAATAAAATGTGGCCGTGAAGCCAAACCTGAGAGATGGGGACCGCGCATTCTGGATCTTGATATCATCCTGTACGGAAACTTGGTGATTGAGTCTGAGACTCTTATTATTCCACATCCTGAATATCATCGAAGGCTGTTTGTGCTGTTACCACTATTAGAGATTTGCAAGCACCAGAAAGTACCGGTAAGCGGTAAAACGATTGAAGCAATGATAACGGATGCTCCCAAAATAGTCATACACAAAAGTAATCTCAGCTGGTAAAACCGGCGCCCGAGCAACTAAGCATGCCAAACAGATTCGACTTTATAGCTATTGAAGGCGTAATAGGAGCAGGCAAAACAACTCTTGCCGGGCTATTGGCCGAACGTCACGGTGCCCGTTTAGTGCTTGAGCAATTTGAGGAAAACCCATTCCTCCCAAAGTTTTATGAAAACCGGAAGCGTTATGCTTTTCAGACCCAGCTCGCATTTCTCGCGAGCCGCTTCAAACAGCAGGAAAGAGTAACCAGCCGTGACCTTTTCAGTGATTTCATTATATCAGATTATATTTTTGAGAAAGACCGAATATTTGCCAGGCTCAATTTAGACGAAGACGAGATGGGTCTTTATGATAACATTTATAGCATTATGACCGGCATATCGGCTCGTCCCGACCTTGTTATTTATTTACAGAGTACTGTAGACAGACTAATGGAAAACATAAGAAACAGAGGCAGAGATTACGAAAAGCATATTACAAGTGATTATTTGCAGGAACTAAGCGATTCTTACAACCAGTTTTTCTATCACTACAATAAAGCTCCGTTGATGATCATTAACTCAACAGAAATTGATTTTGTAAATAATCCCGCCCATCTGTCGTATATTGAAGAGCAGATATTTGATCAGCCAATACGAAGCAATACACATATCCATATAATTCCAGATTCATGATTCGCTGGCTTTTAATAGCTTTATTTATTTACCTGATTTACAAGTTAATACGGGGGCCAAGGCCCGGCCGCCAGCAAAAAGAACCGTTTCGTTTTGGCGGCTTTCAAAACAGGAACAGTGGTTACAGCGGAAACAATAATCGGCGAAAAAATCTGGATCAGATCGAAGAAGCCGAATTTGAGGATATCACCAATAAAAAGGAGAAAAAAAAGGATAGCTGATGAGTTTTGAAGAAAAGCATAAACAGGGATATGAGCTTTTGCATGAAAAGGATCTCGACCGAAGTCTTGACACTGCTCGCGATCTGCAAAAACTAAACCCGGACGCACCTGAAGGTTACACGCTTGAGGGCGAGGTCATGCAAAAGCTAAACCAATGGGAAGCATCCATCAAATCATTCAATGAAGCCATCGATAAAGACAGCGGCAGTGGCAGACTGTACAATCTGAGGGGATATTCGCTTCTCAATTCTGATGATGCTGAAAAAGCACGTGAGGATTTTGAAAAAGCAATTGAGCTTGACGGCCTGCCCTCGGCACACCGGAATCTGGTTCTCTACAAGATTATGAGCGGTAAGGCTCAGGAAGCTATCTCTTACCTGCTCGACAGAATCCGTGCACAGCCCCGGGATATAGAAAATTGGATACTTATGGGCGATCTGATGAAAAAAGGCGGACATGATGAAAAAGCACGTACCTACTACGAGCAGGCGCTGAAAATGGATCCGGAGAACGATTACGTGAGAGAACTGCTGGAGGGATAACCTGGTACGACGGACAGCCTGTCCGGCAAGGAAAGTTTGTCCAAAGCCCACAACTCATATCCTTAGCCTGATTCTCACCAAAGTTCTTAACAGGTTTCTTGAAAAAATCCCGCAAAACAGCATTACGAATAATGAAGGGTGAACGCTTTGCTCAGTGCAATTCTACCTAAAACAAAAAAACCCCGAACCGTTACCGGCCGGGGTTTTTAACAAAGTGAAAAAGATTATTCGTTGTCGTCGATATCCTGTTGCTGTGGAACAGCAGGTGCAGTTTGAGATGGCACAGTAAAATCGGAAGTGTCCACATTCTGCATGCCTTGTTGCTGGATGGCACTTTGCGAACCGCCTTCGCGGTCGATGGCGAAGTTTGCAAGTACGCTAAGCGATAAAAATAATACAGCCAGAATGGTTGTTGTTTTCGACAGCAGGTCGGCAGTTCTTCGGGCACCCATTGCAGCGCCTCCTGCCATTCCGGCCGCGAGGCCTCCGGAAAGTCCTTCTCTCTGTCCCGGTTGAAGTAGTACAACAATGATCAGCAGAATGCAGATCAGTGTAATTAAGCTTATGATAATTGCGTAGAGCATATCGGAAAATCAAATATTTTATTCTAAAGAGCCTTAAAAATATCACTATTTAAAGACTTAACAAAGCACTGAATTAAGATCAGTTTGCTACATTTTGAGATAACGACATTGTCAAGAAAAAATTGCAGCGGTACAGGCAGATTTAATATGCTGAGAGTTTGAGCTTAATCATTTTTCCCAATACCAACTCTATTTAACGCGAGTTTTCGATACAACAATTTATATAAGAGTGTCTCCCATTCCCGAAGGTCCCACTGGAAGTCTCCCATTGAGGGGAGAACCTTTTTTAGGCGGGGAGGAGTGTTTTTGTCGTGAATTATGAACTATTTAACTTGTACCCGAACCGGTTAAACACTCAGAAGATCATTCCCACTGGCCCCTTTCTCCCACTGGGATCCCTGTAGGAAAAGTGGGATTGTTGTGTGGCCTTCGCTGTTAAACCGAACCAACACTATTTAGGGATCGGCTGGATTAGTTTGGGGTCATTGTATTTAGGGTCATTTACTTTTTTGCTTACACGCATTACCGAAAGATCCGTAAGAAGAACTCTATTAACAGAAGATGTTAACAGTTCTATATTCCTTGCGCCATCGTCAATCCATCGAAGAGCCGTATCACGATCCAAAATAAGAGGCATTTTTTCTGACATGGGCTGCACTAGTACATTGGCGTCGCTGATGATGAATTTGATAAAGCGCTGATCATCTTCAAATATTAATCCGGGAGTTACCATCAGTGGGCCATTAAGCATTCTGACAAAAAAAGGATGATCCTTTTCACGATTATCTTTCCATACATAAAAACCACTCAAGGGTATTGCGCATGGGATAGCTCCCTTTGTTAGCAGCTCACTGCTCGTTTCTAGATCTGCAGTGGAATCACCATTTTTTGAGCCCCATCTGATTCTTGTAATACCAATCTCATTGTTTTCTTTGCTTACCACAGGAATGTGATAGCCGGTAGTGATATTGTAATGAGGCTCAAATAACTGCTCACTTTCTGCAGTGATGCCAAAAAAGGTTTCTACTTCCTGTTTAGTTGCAAAAAATGCGATACGTGCAAGCATAACTTTTTTTGATTAATGTATTGAATGATAGTAAGATAATCCTACTTTAGTAAATAGTTTTTAAGACGAGGCGTTCGCTGATGAGAAAGATCTTTTATAACCGATACGAGAACAGACTTCGGATGTTTTGGCGTGTGCTCATTGTCACAACCATTCTGATGGCGGCAATTATTGCATTCTCTGGACTAACTAGTACAGGATACGGATTCACGATTCCGCTGGCCATTACGATGATGTTAATTCTTTGGTTTGCATCAAAGAAAGTAGATAAAAGGCCTTTTTCAGAATATGGGTTCGAACTCAAGGCAATCTGGTTTCGTGATTTTGCAGCCGGCTTTTTGATGGCTGCGCTGGCAATGGCTTCCATTGTTCTGATAAGTGTTGGCATGGATTGGATGGTGATTGACGGCTTCAATGCTACAGCGCGGTCAGGCTCATTCCTGATCGGAATTAGCTACATTTTACTTGTAATGATTGCTGTAAGTATATGGGAGGAAGCTTATTTTAGAAGTTATCTTATCAGTAATTTCACTGAAGGGTTTCATGGAAAATGGATGAGCAAAGGCGGTGCCATTCTGCTTGCCGTGGTTGTTTCTTCAATCATATTCGGAATGCTTCATTACGGCAATCCAAATGCCAGCTGGGTTTCAACGCTGAATATATCCATTGCTGGATTGGTGTTCGCATATCCTTATATTGTGACGAAAAGTATTGCCATACCCGTTGGGATGCATCTCTCCTGGAACTATTTTCAGGGTGCAATTTTCGGATTGCCTGTAAGCGGCAATCAGTTTGATCAAATGCTTATGGTCGTTGATGTTACGGGTCCGGAGGTATTCACTGGAGGCAGTTTTGGGCCAGAGGCTGGAGCAGCCGGCCTGCTTGGGCTGATGATACTGGTGACTCTCAACGAGGTATACATCACCCGCTTTTATATGAAGTGAAAGCCTACTTTCGTTATTTAAGAGGCTTGTTGAATTGAATGTGGTTTTTTTATAGCCACATTACTTGTTAATTGAAATTTTGAAAAACATTGAGGTTACACATTGTCGTTTAATCAATTTCGACTACGTTCCGATATTTTGAAAGGGTTGCAGGATGTAAAAATTGACAGTCCCTCCCAGTTGCAGAAAAAAATTTATAAAGCCGTTCAAAAAGGATCTGATCTTGTAATAAATACCACGGTTGAAGAAAAGCCGGAAGTCGGTTATTTGATATCCCTGCTCAATCAGATTGCAAAATCTGAAAGGAGGCAGGGAACCAGGGCTATTATTCTTACCGGCGACAAACAGCGCGCAAAGCAAATTGATGAATGGATTTGGGCGATAGGCTACCATGCTTCCATCGAAAGCGCATGCATTACGGAAGATGGAAATCCTGAAGACCAGATAAAGGCTCTTGCCGCTGGCCCTGTTGTTATTGTTGCTACTCCGGCACGTTTGGCCGAGCTTCTTGAAAAATCAAAAATGGTTTTTAGAGAGGTAGAGCAGATGATTGTTGACCAGGGCGAAACTGTACAGGAATGGGGCTCGGTTGAAACAGTTTCGAAGAGAGTAATTGGCAAATGCCAAAAGATCATCACAGCTTCCAAAGACAGTAAAGAACTACGCGATGCTGAAAAAAATCTGCTTACAGAACCGGAACTTGTTACACTGGCGAAAAAGAAAGATGCTGCCAAAATAAACGGGAAATCATCGGCGGATGATACGCCCGTAATTGCCCGCGATTTGACCCAATACTATATCAAAGTTCCGCCAAGGTCGAAGATTACAACGCTAATGGCTCATCTCCAAAACCATGAGGCAGATACGGTGGTAATCTTTACAGCATCACGAAGAACTGCCGACAGACTTTATAAAGTCTTCAGAAAAGCAAACAAGCGTGCTGTAAGTGTTCACAGCCAACTTAAAAAAGAGACATTCAATGAACGGTTCGACCGGTTCAAAACAGGAAATGTTCAACATTTCATTGTCGGTGATTTTTCAGCTGCAGATATACCTCTAGAGCACGCTACGCAAGTAATCAATTACGATGTTCCGGAAAGCGTAGAGGAGTACAAGCTTCGCGCTGAGTTGGTTGGTGATGGCAAGGCTACGAAGATTGTTTCGCTGGTTTCTAAACAAGACCGGGACGATATTAATACCATTTGTTCTGAACTTGGATATGCACCTGAAGAGGTGCCTTTACCGAAATCGGTGAAAGAGAAAAAGGAAGCGGGTGAACAAAAGCCAAATGGAAAGCAGAAATCCAGGGCAAAAAAACCAGGGGCTAAAGAACGTGGAAAAGGCAGAAGTAAGCAAAAGGGCAAGAAGCGCGGCCGTCCTAAATCATCAGCCAAAACAAAACCCAATATCGAAGGTTTACCAAGGCCTACATTCGACCAACTTGAAGGCGGCCGGGCCGGTAAGAAAAAAGAAGAAAAAAAGGGTCTGGTTGGCTTTATCAAAGGGCTGTTCTCCTGATTATTGAAGAAATCCGAACATAAACTGTTTGAGCTTTTACCTTTGGATTTCGCGCATTTGTCTAAACGATGTTTCTGAATCGGCAGGTGGAGTTGTGTATAGGCTTACGAGCCAGGTTGCAAGCCACGCAGCAATGAAACCAGGAATCAGTTCGTACATCAGATTGCTAAGATAGGGTGTGTAGTACCACAGTATGGTAACCAGGGTGCCTGTAATTAATCCGGCGAAGATACCGGCGCGGGTTGTACGCTTCCAGTAGAGGGCAAGTATGGATGTTGGTCCGATAGACGCCCCAAGTCCGGCCCAGGCAAAAAGTACAAGCCAGAATACCAGCTCTTCAGCCACAAAACCAAAAAGAAGCGATATTACCACGAGCAGGAAAACGACGCTGCGGCTTAAGAACACCAGCTTTTTTTGAGATATTTGCTCATCCTTTTTTATGATCTTTTCGTAGACGTCGCGCACCACACTCGACGCAGCCACGAGTAGCTGTGAGTCGGCGGTAGACATAATTGCGGCAAAGATGGAAGCAAGCACAATTCCAAAAAGGACCGGATGCAAATATTGCTGAGCCAGCATAGGGAAGAGATTCTCGGTATCGGCTGCAGGCAGCATCCCGGCTTCAGGAAATACGGCTCTGCCAGCCAGTCCAATAAACACGGCGCCCCATGCCATCAGTACATTCCAAACGGTTCCAACAACGGCAGCATATCTCAGCTGCATGGGGTCATCTATCGACATATACCGGGAGAGTATATGTGGATTTCCGGGCGAACCTAAACCAATTCCCACAAAACCGATTGCAGCACCCACGGATATGGCAAACGGGTCAACATACATCATATCCATCAAAGCAAGCTGTTGCAGCAGGCTTGTGAGGCCTCCAAGTTCAATGATGGCAATGACGGGAAGAAGTACAAGAGCCAGAATCATGAAAATAGCCTGTAGCATATCACTGAGACTTACGGCGAGAAAGCCGCCAACAATTGTATATGCAACTACGATGATTGCAGTAACCAAAATGCCCGTGTTCATCTCCATCCCGAAACCGGATGCAAAGGCTTTTCCACCTGCAACAAACTGTGCAGATATGTAGCCAATCATAAAAATCAGGAAAATCGTAACAATTGCAATTCTTAACCGGCCGTCTTTATCCCCAAATCGTTCGGCAAAGAAGTCGGGTATTGTGATACAGTTTCTGTTTTCAGTAAAATTTCGCAACTTGCGGGCATAATAGAGGAATAAAAAAACCTCAACAACAATATAGCCGAGCACAGCCCATACCGCTGACGGCCCCTGGGCATAAGCCATACCGGTAACGCCGAGTAGCAGCCATGCGCTGCGGCCAGAGACAACGGCAGAGAGCGCAACTACAAAACGATTCATCTTTCTCCCGCCAATAAAGTACTCACTGATTCCCTGTGAGGAGAATCTGGATGCATAAATCCCGATACCAATCACCATAACGAGGTAGGCAACAAAGGCACCAATAGACCACGGATCGTTAGCCACCGATATAATATCCGTATCATCCATCGTTTTCTGAATCTTTTTTAGCCAGCCAGATAGCTAACAAAATAATGGAGACGGGAAGGACGAACATTACCAGGTAAAAGAAAAACATCAGCCGTCTTTTCAGTTATAAAGTGAGGTAAAGAGAATTAAATAGATATCTGTCTATGTAACAAAATAAGAGCTCAGCCGTAGCAGTATGTATTGATGTTTTGGTTAATGAAATGACACTATCAAAGAGATAGATACCCGATATCCTGAAACGATATCGGGTTTTTTTATGGAAAGATTCCCATGCCTTCATACATTGAGCCAACCTTATTGATAGCGCTTATAAAGGCAGCGGTTCTCAGGTCTACTCCATGGTGCTTGCGCAGGTTATTTATTTCGTTGTAGGCATTAACCATGGTTTCTTCAAGTCCAGAATCCACCAGTTCCCTTTCACCCCCACCCTGAGCGAGAAATTCAAGCTCTTTGTCGGTAAACTTTCTGTCGGAGATGGTTTCAATTACGGATAAGATTTTTTTATAGCTGTTTTCCTCAAACCTCTTGCCCATTCTTCCAAACCTCACATGTTGAATGTTTTTGAGCCATTCAAAATAAGATACGGTTACACCGCCTGCGTTCAGGTAGTTGTCTGGAATGATAAGCGCTCCGCGTTCCTTAATGATTTCGTGAGCAGCAGAAGTGGTTGGCCCGTTGGCGGCCTCACCGATTATTTTTGCCTTAATGCGCTTGGCATTTTCTTCATTTATCTGGTTTTCGAGCGCGGCGGGAATAAGAATATCACACTTCGTTTCAAGTACGGACTTGTTGGTTTTCAGTGTTTTGGTTCCCTTGAAACCCTTGATGCTGCCCGTCTCTTTTTTATACGCCATAAGTTCTTCGAGGTCAATGCCTTTATCACTGTGGATCGAGCAATCCCATTCCGCAACACCGGTCAATATGGATCCTGCTTCAGTCAGGTATTTGGCAGAGTGATAACCGACGTTACCAAGACCTTGTACCACAAGTGTTTTACCATCGAGCCCGGTTGTGAGTCCAAGCTCCTCCATGTCTTCTTTATTACTGCAGGCTTCTTTGATGCCGAAGTAGACACCCCGGCCGGTTGCCTCTGTACGCCCCCTGATGCCTCCCTGGCCAAGAGGCTTGCCGGTTACACAGCCTTCCGCATCTATATCGTTTGTAAGCTGCCGATAGGTGTCAAAAATCCATCCCATTTCACGAGCACTTGAACCGTAGTCGGGCGCCGGTACATCATTGCCCGGACCAATGAAGTTCTTTTTATAAAGTTCGTATGTGTATCTGCGAGTTACCCTTTCAAGTTCGGTAACCGAAAAATTCTTTGGATCTATCTTGATCCCCCCTTTCGCACCTCCAAACGGTACATCCACTACTGCACATTTGTACGTCATCAAAGCGGCAAGCGCCATCGTTTCATCTTCACTAACCATGGTGCTGTAGCGGATCCCTCCTTTGGTGGGCATTTTATGATGACTGTGTTCTACCCTGTATCCGTCAATCACAATTACGGAACCGTCATCACGCTCAATTGGAAATTGAATATGAAGCACATCATTACAGGCCTTCATTTGTTCCAGAAATCCTTTATCGAGCTTGGTGTAGGCAGCGGCTTTATCGAATGCCTTGTTAACCTGTTCAAAAAACTTATACTCTTTCATTGTGAAGCGAATGTTTTATTGCTGTTATGGTAGACGTGTTGGTCTAATTGTCGCAAATAAGAAATTCAGTTCCAAATGTTTCCCGCACATTATCTTGATAGTTTAACGGAGTAAATTTGGCTCCACTTTTCAAGATTGCCAGAAGTTTCGAAAAGCGCCAACGATTGCACATACAATTTTGAAGGGAGCAGTGAAGATATGGTGGCGAATTCATTGTGAAGATCTTTACAATCCGATTCGCCATAAAGAAGTGAAATATGGAAAGAATGGCGTTTTGCGAAACCACTTCCCAAAAAAGTGTCTGCTACATTCGCAGCATTTAGCAGGCTATCGGAAGGGCTAAGCTCTGAATAGTATCGCTGAAAGGGTGGGTTACCGCATATCGGTTTTTCGACGGAAAGTTTACAAGTGGAGAGATTGCTTGCGATGGATTTGGCAGCTGACTTCAAATCTGCGACTGGAATATCGGGGGTGGCAGCGAGTGTAATGTGAGGTTTGAAGCGAGGTGCGCCAAACGTATCAGCAAGCGAAGATATGATGCGGCTGATTGCCCGATACGAAACAGGGTCGGGCATCAGCCATAGTGTATACTTTGGTTTTTGAAGGCTCGGGGTCATTCCGGATTGTAGGGCTGACTCGCACGCGCGTCAGTTACCTGTTCCGGATGGAAGCTGAATACATTAATCAAAAACAAAAAAGCAATAGAACCTATAGCGGCATAAATTAGCGGTCCGAAAAGTCCAAGCAGAATACAGATCACGCCAATCAGAACCGATCCAATAGATCCCCAGACAAGATTTCCAATTACCCCTATTCCTCTCTTGATCATTATAAGGTCGGTAATGTAACCTACAAGTAAACCGATTGAAATTAACCAGTAGATTGTTACGCCATTTAATTCTTCCATTCTGCCAATGCTGAAATTTGTTTTACTTTATTTGTAGCATCTAAGATAGCAAGTTTTCTTTTTTTTGCACAGCAAGAATAATCCAATATTGATGAACCGGACCGCGGAAACCCTCAGAAAAATTATCCACGTGGATATGGATGCATTTTATGCATCGGTTGAGCAGCGCGACTTCCCGGAGTACAGGGGCAAACCCGTAGTTGTTGGCGGCTCACCACAGGGCCGCGGTGTAGTGGCGGCCGCCAGTTACGAAGCGCGAAAATACGGAATCAGGTCGGCCATGCCAGCATCAAGAGCGGTGAAGCTCTGCCCCCAAGCGGTTTTTTTGAAACCCAGATTTGAAGTGTACCGCGACGTTTCACACCAGATACGTGAAACTTTTTTTGAATACACCGACCTGGTGGAACCTCTCTCGCTAGATGAAGCCTACCTTGATGTAACCGAAAACCACAAACAAAATCCTTCCGCAACGCTGATTGCGAAAGAGATCAAAAAGAGGATCCGTGAGGTAACCGGGCTTACGGCATCGGCGGGTGTGGCATCCAACAAATTCCTGGCAAAGATTGCATCAGACCTCGACAAGCCCGACGGCCTCAGCGTGATCACACCTGATGAAGCACAGGAGTTCATCGAAAAGCTGAAGATCGGTGAGTTCTACGGTGTGGGAAAAGCCACTCAGGAAAAAATGGAAAAACTCGGTATCCGCACCGGCGCCGACCTGAAGCAGTGGGATGAGGTTGACCTCGTAAAGCAGTTTGGCAAGTCGGGCCATCACTACTACAGGATTGCCAGGGGCATCGACAATCGCAGAGTGAAGCCCGACAGGATCAGGAAGTCGATCGGAAAAGAGCGGACGTTTTCAGAAGATGTATCGGACCTTGAGTGGATTGGTGAGTTCCTGGATCAGCTGTCGGAGAAGATCTCTTTGTCGATGCAAGAGATGGACGCATCCGGAAAAACAATCACCCTGAAGGTTAGGTACAAAAACTTTGAGACGGTAACCCGGAGCAGCACCCTGAACCACTACACCAGCAAGGTAGAAGATCTGTCGTCAACGGCCCGAAAGTTACTCACAGAAACCGAGGCCGGAATCAGAGAGGTAAGGCTGCTCGGAATTTCCGTATCATCCCTCAATCTTGCGGAAGGCGGCACGTTCGGAGAACAGCTTGAACTTCCATTCAAAGGAGATAATTTGGCAGGATAGACTCGGACAGCAGAAATGAATAACCCAAATGCAATCAGTTAATGTGAGATGGATCCTGTAACACACGGCCTTGTTGGCGCGGCGGCGGCCACTACAGTTTCGGATAAAGAGAAGATGAGGCCGGCAGCCTTTGCCGGTGCGGTGTCGGCCATGATGGCCGACCTTGACATCTTTATTCACAATCCGGCCGATCCGCTTCTCAACATCGAAATTCACCGGCAGTTTACCCATTCTATCGTCTTCATCCCGGTGGGTGCACTCATTGCTTCCGCGGTTCTGTGGTGGCTGCTTCGAAAACATCTAAGCTTCAGGGAGCTCTATCTCTATTCGCTGGCCGGCTATGCCACCGCAGGCCTGCTGGATGCATTTACAAGTTACGGCACCCAGCTGCTCTGGCCGTTCCTGGATACCCGCTTTGCGTGGAATGTGATCTCGGTGGTTGACCCGGTTGTAACCATCGGCCTCATCGGCTTCATCGGCTTTGCCATATGGAAACAGAGGCGGTTATTCATCGGCTTTGCCTGGACATGGCTGGTCTTTTTTCTGCTCTTCGGCTGGCTGCAGCACAACAGGGCCGAATCGGCTGCCGAAGCACTTGCCGAGCTCAGGGGGCATTCAGCGAGCGAGCTTGTGGTGAAGCCCACCATCGGCAATCAGCTGCTGTGGAGGGCTAACTACAAATATGAAGGGATGATTTACACCGATGCGGTAAGAACCGGCACATTCAGGGGGATACAAATCTATGAGGGAGAAGCGGAGCCCGAAATCATTCCGGAGCGCGATTTTGCCGAATTCAAAAACACCACGCTGTTTAATGATCTGAAGCGGTTCGAAAAACTCTCAGAAGGATTTCTTATACGTCACCCCGATAAACCCGAAGTTATCGGCGACGCGCGCTATTCCATGCTGCCCACTTCCATGATACCGCTCTGGGGTGTGGAAACCGACACCACCGATACCGAACGGCACCTGCCCTTCCTCTACTTCCGCGATGCAAGCGAAGAAAACCGCAACGACTTCATGGATATGCTTTTGGGTAGGTAGTACCACGTACGCCGGACAGCTTGTCCGGCATGGAAAGTCTTCAATACCATGGAAAACCTTTGGTTGAGAGTACATCTCAATCATTGGGTGATGAATTCCAATTATTCCGAGAACGCCCTATCTGGCCGGTGTAAGTTTAGAATCAGGATTAATTACTTTAGTTGATTCTTTCCCCGCGCATAATCTTTCCATGCCGGACAAGCTGTCCGGCGTACGTAAAACTTTTTTGGCCGGTGCGTCGTCTTATAGATGAAATCACAAAATCAAACAGAATAACCGGGCCTGATTCTTGAAAAAGATGGACGATGATTTGCTTGTAAAGCAGGTGCAGTTGGGCGACCCGCGAGCATTTGACGTGCTGGCGGAAAGGTGGCGTGAAAGGATTCACCGGTTTGTATTTCGCTACTTCGGGAATGCCGATGATGCAGGTGAAATCACCCAAAAGACACTGATCCGCGTCTACAGGAAAATTCATGAACTGGATGAGCCCTCAAGCTTTTCCCCCTGGATTTACCGAATCGCCAATAATCTCTGTCTTGATGAAGTGAAGCGGGCAGGCCGAAAAAGGTCGCAGCCCCTTGGCAGCTGGGCAGAGCGTATTCCGGAATCGGAAAATCACATGCCATCAAAACAGCTCGAGAGTCGTGAACTGGGTGAAATTGTGCAGGATGCGCTCATTACCCTGCCCGATGAACAGCGTATCGTGATTATCCTGAAAGAATTTGAAGGAATGAAATTCCGTGAAATTGCAGACATCCTCGATGAGCCTGAAAACACAGTGAAATCAAGAATGTACTATGGCCTGAAAGCCCTCAGGAATACATTAACCAATTGGAACATCCAAAAAGAGTATCTGAACAATGACTGAAAAAGAAGCCCGTGAAAAATTGATGGACTATCTCTACGATGAGATGGATGAATCGGAGAAAGCCCGGTTTGAAGTGTACCTGGCGGATAACCCTCAGCTTCAAAATGAACTGAAGGAGCTGCAGGGCACCCGGTCGGTATTTGAAAAAGCGGAATTTGAAGTGCCGGAAGCAGGCCCGCTTTCCATGCATGATTTTACCGGGAAGCGGAGCGTAAGAGAAAAGGTACAGGTGTTGTCAACTCTCAGGCACTGGGCGGTTGCGGCATCGGTGCTGATTGCGGGCGTACTTCTGCTGGCGTATGCAGACCTGCGTGCCGGGTTTGACGATAACGGCTTTTACCTGACGATGGGGCAGGCTCCTGTTCCGGCACAAACCACAGCTGAACAGTCAGCGGTAACTGAAGAACAAATACTGATGCTCCTTGAGCAGATTCGTGAAGAAAATGCGCTGCTTATGACTGCCTTTGCCGAGCAAAGCCTCCAGCGGCAAAATGAACAGCTCGAGGAGGCGATGAACCTGCTTGCAGCTTACTACCAGGAGCAGCGGCGCCAGGACCTTTTGATGATCGCCGAGGGCCTCACACGGCTCGAAGAGGATACCTACTACCGTTTTCTGCAAACCGATGAAACCATCGGAGAGCTTATCTACGCGTTAAGCAATCCGTGAGTAATTCCTGAACAGAGCCGCTAACTTTTTAACTGAATTACCGCTATGAAACACCTAATCAATACACTTATCAAAATTGCCCTTTTAATTGTTACACTTCTTTTCGGCAGCCAGGCGCTCATGGCGCAAAGCGAACAGCTGCAGCGTGATATGAGGATTGCTGAACGGATTCTTGAAGAGATTTTTACACCACCGGTCACACAGCCAAGGCAGGTTGCAATTGCCGGCGGACGAACTATTGAAAGCAGGTATGTACCGGGAGTCGGAGTCCATTTTATTGTAAACAAGACGGGCGCAGGCAGTATCGTAATCTTTGGCAGCAGGCCGGAATCTGACGATCGTGAAGGTAAAACTGAGGATTGGGTAAAAAACAATGCGATGGAATATTTTACACAATACGCATCTCAGCTTAGAGATCTGCCGGGCAATGAACAGGTGCGAATTACCTATGGGATGCGGGCTTCATCACCGCACATCTTAATAAATCCTCCAGCTGCCAACCGTTCTCATACTGAACCACGAAAAACAATTTGGGTCAGTAAATCAGAGATAGACAGATTTGCCGAAGGCCGTATTTCTGAATCAGAATTTCGAAATCGTATTTCATCTCATTCGCTCACAACTGCCGGTGAACATCGTGATCTGGATATCTTTGCAACAGTTCTGGAAACTGCACTAAAATCAGGTGAAACAGAACATTTAAGGATAAGCGGAAAACCTCAGTTTGATTACTTGCCGGGCTATGGAGCACATTACAACATCAATCTGAATCGCGGTTTCCGCTTTTTGATGCGCACCGGACTCATGGACATTGCCCGGCAAATCGATGATATGGAGCTCGAAGATGTCAATATTCAGATTGATCTTGGCAGGCTCCCCGATAACTTGAGTAAAGAAATTGACGTTCAGATAAATCAAATGGATCTGAATCTCGATAGCCTGAGGCTCTCTTTGCAAAGGCTGGAGGATACACTCAAAGTCAGAAGTGGTGACATCATGTTTCAACTGGAAGAGTTGAGAAGCCAGGCAGAAGAATCACGACGCAGGGCAGAAATTACCCGAGAACAGTGGGAAGCAAACAGGGAGCAGTGGGACGAAGCGCGTCAGCGTTTCGAGAGGTCGCGTGAACAATTTGCAAGAACCTCCCAGCGGGATACAACGGATCTGTCGGCAGATTTTGAAAATATCATATCGGAAATAACATCTGTAATCAGCGACTATGGTACCACTTTGAGATCACTCTCAGAAGTCGAAATGCTGATGATCACCATCAACTGGCCGCAGAGAAACCCCACTATTCCGGAGAAAACACATATCCGAATATCAAAAAGTGACATACTTGCCGGACGTGAGCCGGTTATCGAGCATACCTCAGTAAGATAGATACCTCAGAAATCAAAGAAGGTACCATACAGGCCGTCGCTATGATAAGTGACGGCTTTTTTAGTAATGGGTAGGTAATTTTGCCCATGAAAAGATAAGATCTGTTCATTTGATTCGAATGCCACAAGATAAGTTCTATCAGTCTTTTCCCACGTGGATCCCTCAGTGGCAGACTGATATATGTGCCAATATAAAAGGTGTAAGCCTTACATATCATCCCGAGAATTCGGGAGGGCAACGCCCCGGGTTTGCGGATCAGTGATATAAAACCCCGAGCCCGAATTCAGATCAACGCCCTGATTCAATCCGAGGGGTTAATAGGGAAAACCCATCAACAGGTACAATGCCCACGGCTCCAATTCATGAGATCGCGGACAAACCTCCGGATTATGATTTCGTGAATTTCCACAAATACAGGCAGGAGGTTAGGGGTTCGCGCACTGCTGGTGCTACCGACCAGACATTCCTGCCGGAATGTAAACTCCAAAAAAAAGACAATCTAAATTATGTATTGGTTTGCTGATACCGGGAATTCAAGGCCGATATATCAACTTTAAAAGTATAATTTTTTATTTATTTACGGACATATCACCCCTAACTTGCCAACTGTTTCCAATTTACTCACATTCCTCAATAGCAATAAATCCGTTTTTTATCCGTACTTTTCCATGCTGAATCAACTGACGTTCGTCGTTGACCTGCCCGGTACAAGTTTTTTGCCTCTCTTCAGGAAGTTTACATCTCTTCTGAAAATTGTAAATCGCGCTATTGGCCAGGGAGTATCCTCACATTCCCACTGTATTTATTCAAGAAGTATATCAGGAGCAGAGTGATGCGCGGTATGGGCGACAGATATTTTTTTAAACTGAGTTCGATAAAGATCTGCCTTCTTTGAAGCAATGTAGTCCCCTCCTTATGAAGGAGGGGAATAAGGGGTGGTTGGATAATGAGGCCCCGATGTTTTGGGATTTTGTTTTCTATTTTTTTAATCGAACTCACTTCAACCTATTACAGAACAATCCTTTTATGAACATGACCAAATTTTCAGAGCTGGGCATCCGGCCTGAGATCCTTAAATCCATCAACGAAATGGGCTTTGAAGCCCCAACTCCAATCCAGGAGAGATCCATCCCAATCATCAGATCAGGCGGTGATATGGTTGGCCAGGCACAGACCGGCACCGGTAAAACCGCAGCGTTTGGCATTCCGGCGCTTCAAAAAGCCGATACCGGCTCAAAACTGCCATCGGTGATTATACTTTGCCCTACCCGTGAACTTGCCATCCAGGTTACCGGAGAGTTGATCAAGCTTTCAAAATATCTCGAAGGTATCTGGATTGTGCCGGTGTATGGAGGCCAGCCTATCAGCCGGCAGCTCACTGCACTGAAAAAAGGTGCCCAGATAGTGGTTGGAACACCCGGACGTGTGATCGATCACCTGAAGCGCGGAACGCTGAAGCTCAACAATCTGAAAATGGTAATTCTTGATGAAGCCGATGAGATGCTGAACATGGGCTTTCGCGAAGACCTTGAAGAGATTCTGAGTTACAGTAAGGGCAAATCGCAAACCGTCATGTTTTCAGCTACGGTTCCGAAGGCGATCCGCCAGATTATGGAAAACTGGATGGACAAGCCCGACATGGTAAAGGTGGACGGGAAAGCTGAAACCGCCGCAGGCATCGATCAGTTTGTAATGGAGGTGCGCGATTCTGTTCGAACGGAAGCCGTATCCCGCATAATGGATATGACCAATTTCCGGCTAGCCCTCATTTTTTGTAATACCAAGCGGCTTTGTGATTCCCTGGTTCAGGAGCTGCAGGCGCGGGGATACTCCGCCGATGCACTTCACGGCGATATGACCCAAAATATTCGCGACAAGGTTATGAACAACTTCCGCAACGGAAAAATTGAAATGCTGGTGGCCACGGATGTTGCCGCACGGGGCCTTGATGTGGAAAATGTGGATGTGGTATTCAACTACGACATACCGCAGGATCCGGAATACTACGTGCACCGAATCGGGAGAACCGGCCGTGCAGGACGTACAGGCATGGCCATAACCTTTGCTTCGGGACGAAAGATGAAGCGAATCCGTTTTATTGAAAAAATTACACGGGCCAAACTGACGCCAATCCCAATGCCTACAGTGAGGGAAGTTCAGCAGTCGAAAATGGATGTGCAGATGGAGGAGGTTCTCGAAACCCTTGAAGCCGGCGGGCTTCGGGAATACATTGAACTTCTCGAGCCGGTTGCCGAACAGGGTTATTCAGCGATTGAGATCGCGGCGGCACTGATGAAGCAGAAAGTAGAGAAAGGATAATCGACGAATTAATTTGTGCTGAACAGAATGCTCAAGGCAGCGATATTGCTCAAACATAATTCTTGCCCACACACGAAGCAGCGCCATTAGGCGCATGCTTCAAAGTGGTTTAGGCTTTAATTCCCCACAAAAAACACCGCATTCACAAACAGCAGCTTGCCGTTTTCCCAGAAGCCGCGGAAGAGCGGGTTGTCTATGAGGTACACAACGTCGCCCGATCCGAGCGACTGTGCCCCAAACACCAAGGAATTTTCAAGCATCTCTTTGGCACCGGCTCCTGCAAATCCGCTCATATGTGCATCGGTTCGTACAGCTCCCACATTCCAGCCATTATCGAGGAAATCGTAGGCATCCGCACTGTTTTTGAGGCTGAAGTATATGTCTCCATAACCGAATGCAAGCGGATGAGTGTTATCGAGATGTACACGGAAAGTAGACCCCGAGGTAGTGTTGCTTACGAACCTTCGCTGACGTTCAGCGTAGGGCTGTAATTTGCTTTCAACGTCAGGTTCATCGGCAGTCCTCATTTTTTGAGTCAATTGAAATCCGTTCCGGTTTGAAAATATCCGGTTTGCGCTTCCGAATGTAATCAGGGTACCGCCGCTGCGCACCCACTGGCTGATGCGATCGATGGCTGAATCTGTAAGGATGTTATTATATGATCCCGATGGCAGTACCAGCACGTTGTAATTGTCGAGATCGGCGCGATTCAAATAGGTGGTATGGAGCATGGTGGCCGGGTAGCGAAGCTGGTGATCGAAAAAATGCCAGATTTCGCCTGCATTCAGAGAGGCAGTTCCCTCGCCCAATAACACTGCCACCTCCGGTTTTTCGATAAAACGGACATCCGAGGATCCGAAATCGGCACCCGTTCCAACAAAGCCGGTCGGTGAGGCGATCAGGTTACGGCTGTGAGTTTCGGCGGCTTCGCGAACAATTTGGTCAAAATTACTGCCCAGCGCCCGGTTATTGCTGCGCGTAATAACGAGTGTACCTTTGGCGAACGATTCACCGTTCAGGGTAAACGGAATTTCCGCAAACCGGCTTTTAACGCCTTTTCTTGTGATTTCTGCTAAAAACCTCGCATCGTCCATGGTATTCCATCGCAGAACATATGCATAAGGCCGTTCAGGGCCTGTAACACTGCTGCTTCTGAAGTCGGCCGCGGTGATATTCATTTGCGGGTTTTCACGCCGTTCGAGGGCATACCCCTCCAGGCCGAACCGGTAGTGTGCTTCCCATGAGGTGATATCGTATGTGAGTGAATCAACGAGCTCCGGGTTGGGCTCAAAGATCACCCTTACAAGCTGCGATTGCGGTTGGAATGCACTGATCAGGATGTCGTTGGGCTGAATGGAGACCCGCCCAGTTTCTCCGGTGGTAAAGTTGAATCCGTCTCTGTTGCGGCTCGAGCCTGCCGTGCCGTATTGGATATTGGTTCTGTCGAGGAAACTGAGCAAGTTGTAAATCTTGTCCGGGTTATTGTCCCCTTTCACCACAAACGTCTTATACTGGCTGTCGGGATTGTTCATTCCCCTTTCGAAATGCCGGCGAAACTCTTCGATCATCCGCTCAGAATGTTGCGACGCAGTTTCAACTGTCGACATACCGGTTACGTGATGGTGCAGCAGCCTGTCGGCCAGGGTGAGCGTATCGCCTTCGGGTGTTTCGATGGCAAGACCGGCAAGGCTATGGCCTGCCTGCTCATAGGTCATGCCGATGGCGCCGTGGAATGTTGGCCAGGTATCGCCAAAGCTCGGATAAAAAAGATCGAATCGCTGCCGGGTGAAGTAGAGCCATCCTTCCTCATCGAAATAGCGGATATGATTTTCACCGATGGTTGTCTGAAACTCGCGCTGCCAGTCGGTAATGGACGTGTGGAACGGTTCGGCCGCCGGCGCAAAATAATAGGGCGCAGTGTAGCTCTGCTCATGATAATCGACATGAACATGAGGCATCCACAGCTTGTAGATATCATAGCGCATCTGCGACTCCTGTTGTACCTGCCACGCCCAGTCGCGGTTCAGGTCGAACATGTAATGGTTCGAGCGCCCGCCGGGCCATGGTTCGTGATGTTCCCGTGCATCAAACGCAGCATTAACCTCAGCTCCAACCATGTTGTGGAACCACTGTGTGTAGCGGTCGCGTCCGTCAGGGTTCAGCATGGGATCCATGATCACTACTGTATTCCTGAGCCACTCTTTCGGTTCCCGATTATCGGGGCGTACAAGTTCATGCAAAGTTCGCATGGCCGCTTCACTGCTCGATGTTTCATTTCCGTGAATGTTGTAGCTGAGCCACACAATCCCTTTTTTATTGGGTGTCGGTTCACCGCTTTCGAGGCCTGTTAGCCGCAGGTTGTTTAGGCGGATTTCATCAATATTTGAATGATTTTCGGGAGAGGTTACCACAAGGTAAACAAGTTCACGCCCCTGGTAGGTTTCGCCGTAATGATGAATGGTTACCCAATCCGACTCTTCGGCCACATGGGTCACATACGCCAGCACACGATGATGGTGAGTCCATCGTTCACCCAGTTCGTAACCCAGGAACTCATCGGGCGACTGAAGCTGAGCGAATGCGGTTGAAGTGATCAGGAAAAGCCCGATCAGGCAGGAGAAAAAGGATATCTGTTTTTGCATGATCTTTTGTAGGTTCATATCGTTGTTCCGGGAACAGTTTGCCAATAAAAGAGCCTAAACATAAACAAAACCGTAATACGCTAAAAGCATGGGGTTGTATTGAAGAGAAAAAACCTTTCATCATCAGAGTTATCGCGATCCGAAAAAACGGCCGGTTCTGTGAGGCTTGCAGCCTGTTTGCGTGGAATTGCGGCTGTACTGATTGCAGTGATGTTCAGTTCATCTGTACATGCTCAGGAGCTTCGCTTCACCATTCTTCATACCAATGACGAGCATTCGCATCTGATCCCTATACCCGCCGTCGACGATCACCCCGATTACGAAAACCCGGCAGTGGGTGGTTTTGCCAGGATTGCCGGTGCCGTAAATATGATCCGTGACAGAAAGGCCGAAAACGGGGAGCCTGTTTTGCTGTTATCAGGCGGTGATATACTGGGAGGCCCCGCATTCGGCTGGCTGCCGCTCAGGGAAGGGCTCTCCCCGGAGTTATCCCTGATGCAGAGAATCGGGTACGATGCGTTCACTATCGGCAATCACGAATTCGACTACGGGCCGGATGTGCTGGCCCGCTACCTGCGAGATGCGGGATATCCTGAAGCCAATAAGAGAACAGCCATCCTGGGAACAAATACCCGGCCACCTCAGGATCATCCGCTGAGTGAAATGGGCATCCGGAACCACTACACCAAAGAGCTTGAAAACGGCCTTAAGGTCGGAATATTCGGTCTGATAGGCGACGATGCCATATCCAAAACCGCAGAGCCGGGGCCGGTTAATTTTGAGGACCCGATCCGGTCAGCCAGAAAAGCCGTGGACTCGCTGATCGCTGCAGGCGCAGATGTCATCATATCGGTAAATCATTCCGGGGTAACGGAAGACCGTCAGCTTGCAGCGGCCGTTCCGGAAATTGATGTAATCGTTGGCGGACATTCGCACACTCCACTTTATGAGCCAATCACAGTCGGGAAAACGGTGATTGTGCAGGCCGGGCAGTACCTGAACTACCTGGGCATTCTGGAGCTTTCGTGGGATCCCGAAGAGCAAAGGGTGCACATCATGAATGATCCGGAACAAACCCCGTTTTTGATGAAGATGGATCAGAGTGTGCCCGAAGATGAAGAAATTGCGGCAGAAGTGGCCCGCTATAAAGCTATTCTGAACAGCTGGGTAGAAGAACTCACGGAGGGTGAGATCCGCAGTGTAAGACAGATCATTGCAGCTTCAGCATTCCCGATTACGAGAAATGAGCGGCAGAGAGAGTCGGCCATCGGCAATTACATCACCGATGCGATGAAGCGTGCAGCTGAAGATGTCCTTGGCAAGCAGGTGCATATCGCGGTGCAGGCCAACGGGGCCATCCGAAGCAACATCGTGCCCGGCACCATGGAGTGGAGCGAAGGAAGGCTTTCATTTTATGATCTTGTTATGGCAAACGGATTGGGCTACGGTGATGACGGAAACCCCGGCTACCCGATGGTCTCTTTTTACCTCACCGAAGATGAGGTTCGGCGCGCGCTGGAAGTTTCGGTGCTGCTGTCGGGACTCATGGGTGATGCTTATTTTCTGCAATTTTCGGGGCTGAAGAAGTTGTACGATCCCGGGCGTGCCGTTCTGCTGCGAATTCCCTTTTCCGGAACGCCGATCCCCACCGGGCGCGCGGTCCTGAGCGCCGAACTCGACCGCGAGGATGGTGAATTGTACCGGATACGCCGGGGCAGTGATGAGTTGCTGCATGTGGTAACCGATTACTACATTGCCGGATTTCTGCCGCTGGTGGGCGATGCGGTTCCGAACCTGGCAGTAACACTGCGCGATGAAAACGGCAATCCGGTGGAGCTGAATGACACTATTGTTTACCGGAACGGCAGCCAGCTCAAAGTATGGCAGGCGATCCTCTATTATACCCTTAGCCACGAACAAAATGAAGATGGCCTGCCGGTGATTCCCGCCAGATATCAGGAACCAGAAGGGCGAATGGCCGTAACTTTTACACTTCCACTTTGGGTTTGGCCGGCTGCCGCTTTTATTATAGTGATTCTTGTGATTGGACTGATTTTTATGAAACAAAGAGGAAGGTGATCTCTGATTGTAGATAGTTGATTGCTCAATCTAAAGCGCAATTCAGTTATAAAGCTGCAGTCTGTTAATCACCTTCTCGTGGTCACATACCACCGGCATAACCAATGTAAGAATTGTTATACAGACTATATCAACCTGATAGGTTTATAAAGTTACTTGAATGCGGTTTCCCATGCTGTCCGAAATGCAGCCAGTATATGGTCCCAATCATCAACGGCGTGGCAAAGCAAAACAATTATAACGCCGATTGCAAGTAATGTCATACCCCAATCATCGCGTCTGTATATTTTTTTTAGCGCATTAAAAATAAATAAGATTCCCACAAACAGCATAGCATTTGCGAGAAGCCACTCTGCATAAAATTCCATAATTCTCTCTATTAGTCGGTATTTTTACCGTATCAACTGTCACTCTCTAAACGTAAAGCATATCTTAAGATCGGATGCTTTTCGCGTATTTAACAGTTTGATTTTTCTAATGATCGACTAGGATTTTCGAAGAGCTTTTACAATTTCTTCAGGAGGCCTTATGGGCCTGCCGTTTTGCATAAATACAGCCGTAACCAAACCTTTTAATGTGAGCTCATCATTTGGTATCCGATATATATTTTGCTCAAATACAAAACGGACATTTCCCTGTTGCCATGCGTTCATCCGAACCACAAAAGAATCGTCGCCCATAAGCGGACGTTTATACTCAAGCTCCACTTTGTGAACCACAGCGTCCATGCCGCGGCTGTGCAATTCGTTAAAGTTGAGTCCGATCTCTTTCAGGTACTCATGGCGTGCATGTTCCAGGTAGTTTTGATAGACGGAGTTATTAACTACTCCCTGAGTATCGAGTTCATAATCCCGAACGGTAAATGAAAGTTCGAACTGATAGCTCTTCATGGAGACTAGATCTTTTAAAAATTAGCATAGTCTGCCTGGCACCCTGGCCAATTTGCCCGTACCGCACGAAAAATATGAACATGAAAGTGCCAAGAAGAATCGTAAGCGAACATCCCCTTCAATCCATAAAATTGAGACAAAAAGCGAGCCCGGGCTATTGCCTTTCGATGCTCATCTATGAGAAATGTGGAGGAGCTTTAATAAAAACGCACACCTCAAAAATCTACTCTTTTTTATCAATCTCGCTCGCCATAATAAAGAGCGGCTGATTCTCGAAGCTCTTGTAAAATGGCCTCAAACGCTCAGTATTGTAGTGTTTTTCTACGTTTACAACCTTGCTTCGGCTGGTTACAATATCAATTGGAATGTTGCCGTAACGTCCGTTATTCAGTACTACAAGTCTTCCATGAACTTTTTTCAAAATAAGATCGAGTGCAAGATTTCCGAAGGCCATGGGTGCAATAGAGTCGATTGCATCAGGGTCGCCGCCCCGTACCATGTACCCGAGTTTCTGATTAACGGTACGAATTTCATGTCCGTTATTATACTTGGGTGAAAGTCTGGTGAGCTCTTCACTTACAAGATCTCCAATGCCTCCAAGCTTTTTATGTCCAAAAGCATCTGCCTTGCCGCTTTCAAAAACCATCTCTCCGCCTTCAAACATTGCACCTTCTGATATAAGTACCATCGAGTATTTACTTGGATTTTGGTTTCTGTCTTCAACCATCAGCTCGGCAAGCTGTTCCATGTTAAACTTATACTCGGGGATTACGCATCGATGCGCGGCGCCGGCCATGGTTGGCAGCATTGCAGTAAAGCCGGCGTAGCGGCCAAATACTTCCATCACGAGAAATCGCTCATGAGACCCTGCCGGTGTTCTGAGGATGTTGGCGAGGTGGATGGTTCGCGTAACACAGGTGCTAAAACCTATACAGTAGTCGGTACCGGGAACGTCGTTGTCCATCGTTTTAGGTATTGCCACTACTTTGAAGCCTTCCTGGTGCAGTCGAACACCATAACTCAGGGTGTCATCACCCCCGATTGGAATCAGCGTATCAATCCCAAGGTAATCAAGGTTCTTAAGAACTTCTGGTGTAAGGTCATTTACATCATCAGTGTATGAATCACGGTACTGATCGGGTAAATTTTCCTTTTTGACTCTGCTTGGATTTGTACGTGAGGTGTGGAGAAATGTGCCCCCGGTACGTCCGGCTTTGTCTACGATATCAACATTTAACTCTAAAAAGTTTTTACTGTTATCAGCATTATCATCACGAATAATGTCAACCATACCGCCCCAGCCACGACGGATACCAATAACTTTGTACCCCTCACGTATTGCTCTGATGGTTACTCCTCTGATAGCCGGATTCAGGCCTGGAACATCGCCCCCTCCGGTAAGAATACCTATTACTCCTTTTATCTTATTGATGTTTGCCATAGCCTAATTTGTTATGAGTTTACTGAGACTTTTTAAGATTCAATTTTTGAACCTGAACAAGGAAATTAAAAAAAATTAAGCTCTGATTATGGGACAAATCAATTTTTCGGAAGAAAAGCGCTTCCAAAATTTTATAACTTCCATCAGCACCCAAGTCCGGCAGATATTCGATTTTAAACGGTGCAATCGCTCAGTAAGGTTTTCTCATCTCGATAGCTTGTCTGGGAGGGGTGCTTAACTCGCTAATTCTGGTAAATAGACCGTAACATGGACCTAAGCATATCAACACTGTACAAAGACCTGGAAAAAAGAATAGGCCAGCTGAGGTATCAGCACAAAGACTTGATTAAATCACGTGAAGTGGTAAATGATGCACTAAGGGATGGAAACATCTACTATGGAATAAATACCGGGTTTGGTGCTCTGGCGGCGAAACGAGTGAACGGCGATGATCTGCGTCAGCTTCAAAGAAATCTTATTCTTTCTCACGCTGTGGGAGTGGGTAATTTGATTCCGAAAGAAATAAGTCGATTGATGCTGCAGTTAAAGGTTCACGCTCTGGCCATTGGGTATTCAGGAATATCCTTAGAGACGTTTAGCCGCCTTATGCTTTTTCTTGAGAAAGACTGGATACCCGCAATCCCCGAAAAAGGAAGCGTGGGAGCTTCGGGTGACCTTGCTCCGCTGGCTCACATGTCGCTGCCACTGCTTGGACACGGGTCATTCTGGAATAGGGAGGGTACGGACATCATTCCGGCCGGCGATCTTCTGGCCAAACAAGGACTTGAGCCGGTAGATCTTCAGCCGAAAGATGGCCTTTCTCTCATTAATGGCACGCAGCTTATGAGTGCATACGGTGCCTGGGTTCTCGAAAAGTCGCTTCAGCTGCTAAAAGCGGCCGACCTGGTCTCGGCCATGAGCCTCGAAGCGCTTCAGGGCAGTCTCACCCCTTTCGATGAACGGATTCATAAAATAAGGCCACACAGGGGCCAGGCCGAAGTTGCGGAGAATATCCGCAGCCTGCTTTTGCAGAGCGAAATCCTGGAGTCGCACCGGCATTGCGGCAAGGTGCAAGACCCCTACTGCCTGCGATGCGTGCCCCAGGTGCATGGGGCCAGCCGCGATGCAATCGGATACGCTATCGGTGTGGTTGAAACCGAAATCAACTCGGTAACCGACAACCCGCTGGTATTTCCCGACGGTGATATTCTGAGCGGGGGCAACTTTCACGGGCAGCCGCTCGCCCTGGTGCTCGATTTTGCAAAGATAGCCCTGGCGGAGATTGCCAGCATTTCGGAGCGCCGCACTTACCTGCTGCTGGAGGGGCACGACGGACTTCCAAAACTGCTGATGCAGGAAACGGGCATTAATTCCGGGTTTATGATTCCTCAGTATACCTCGGCAGCCCTGGTTTCCGAAAACAAAGTGCTTTGCCACCCATCATCTGTCGATTCCATCCCAACCAGCCTGGGGCAGGAAGACCACGTGAGCATGGGCAGCATAAGTGCGCTGAATCTGCTTAAAGTGTATGAAAACGTGGAGCAAGTGCTGGGCATTGAGCTCTTCACCGCAGCGCAGGCGCTCGATTTTCGAAAGCCTCTAAAGCCGGGCAAGGGAGTTGAAACTGCGCACAGATACATCCGAGAAAGCATCCCCCATGCCACCGAAGACCAGTACTTCAGGGATGATATTAGTCTTGCCGTTGACCTGATCCGCAACCGCGGAATGATTGAAAAAGTGGAGGCGGAGGTTTCGGTGTTGAATTGAAGTTTAACTTTACAGGAATTCAGCTTTTTTGAATATTACCATACACAAATTAAAGAGCAGAGCCCATGATAAAAGAAAAATTTCCGGAATTGGAAAAGCTTACAGATGAGGAAAAATTGATTCTGATTGGAGAATCGTGGGATGAGGTTATGTCGGAGGCATCTTTAGAGCTATCTGACTGGCAAAAAGAAGAGCTTGACAGGAGGATGAAGCATGCTGAAGAACATCCTGAAGATTCTGTGCCATGGGAAGTTGTAAGAGAAAGGCTTTTCAGAAAGTATAATGCCTGAAATTTCATTTCTTGAAATTGCGATTCGGGATATTGAAGCTGCCAGAGATTGGTATTACGTGCAACAACCCGATCTTGGTGAGGAGTTTGCAGCACAGGTAGAATCAGCCATCAAGAAAATCCAATCTACTCCGAATGCTTTTCCAGTGAAACATGGACTTTTAAAACTGAAGCTGGTTAAAAATTTCCATTTACAATATTCTACAAAATTGAATCCCATGATTTAATCAGGATTCATGCGTGACTTCATCAAAGACAAGACATAAATACAATTATTCAAAAAAGATAAACTGGTATAGTGCCGACTCTCAAAAACATCTCTACCCTCTACACCTGCCGCGATCAAGGCGGTCAGGCCGACGTCCATCCCATTGAAAAGGCTGCCATCGCCTGGGAAAACGGGATCACTCAATGGGCCGGAAGGGAAGAAGAGCTGCCTGAGGAATATGCCGGCGAAAAAGCACTGGATGCCGGGGGCTGCATCGTGATTCCCGGGCTGATTGACTGCCACACCCATCTCAGTTTTGGAGGATGGAGATCCGATGAGTTTGAAATGCGGATTCAGGGCAGGAGCTATCTTGAGATTGCCAAAGCGGGCGGGGGCATCCTCTCTACAGTGAAGGCCACCCGGCAGGCAAGTGAAGATGAGCTGTTTGCAAAGGCTGCCAGGCTGCTGGAAGAGATCATGAATACAGGCGTCACGGCCATCGAGTGCAAAAGCGGCTATGGGCTTACTCTGGAGGATGAGCTGAAACAGCTTCGTGTTTACCGGCGGCTGAAAGAAGCGTATCCCGTGCACATTGTCTCCACTTTTCTCGGGGCGCACACCTTTCCGCCTGAATACAAGAGCGACCGCAAGAGTTATATCGATTTGCTGATCAATGAAATGATTCCCGCCGTTGCCGAACAAAATCTCGCGGAGTTCTGCGACATTTTTGTGGAAGATTCGGCCTTTACAACGGATGAAGCCCGCCGCATCCTGCAAGCCGGGAAAGAGCACGGTCTCACACCCAAGCTGCATGCCGATCAGCTCACTTCAGGCGGCGGGGCCGAACTGGCCGCCGAACTCGGTGCCGTGAGCGCCGATCACCTCGAGCAGGTTTCCGGCCGTGGGATTGAGATGATGGCAAAAGCCGGGGTCATCGGGGTAACACTTCCCACGGCATCCCTCTACACGCAGCAGCCCTACCTGAACTGTCGCCGGCTGGTGGATGGCGGGGTAAAAGTTGCGGTGGCCACCGACTTCAACCCGGGCTCGGCGCCCAGCTACGATCTGTCCCTGGCCATGATGCTCACCTGCAACCACGGCCGATTAACTCCCGCCGAGGTCCTTAAAGGCGCCACCATCTACGCCGCGGCTGCCATTGGTCTTGAGAAAAAAACCGGCTCCATCGAACCGGGCAAGTCTGCCGATTTCCTGCTGCTCGATGAGCTTGATATCAACTTCAGGATGTACCATTACCGGGGGAATGCGCCTGTGCGTGTGTTTTTGAGGGGTGAGGTGCGTGGGGGAACAGTTAGGTAAGATAACCTGAAATCGACCTATAAATTTATTGAAGAGTGTACCCCTACCGAAGGGTCGGCACCAAGTGTGGTTTGAAGGGGGCAATGGGGGATGATAAGGTTTGAATTTAAACTTAGTTGATGATTACTTGACTCAATTTTAGGAGTTAGTGTTTCTGGCTGAGTTTCGCTTCGCGGGGCTCATTTTTTATACACGAAGTGAAAAGTTGAGCACAAATGAATCCATTCATATTCTGCGGAAATCCGCGCTAAACACAGCGTAACTCTGCGAGAAATAACTGCATTGTAATTTTTTGTTATATTATTAAGTGCAATTTTAATAATAATTTAATTGATCCAAATCAACGCTCAGAGGGTCATTCCCCCTCAGCTCTTACGAGCTTCTCCCCCCTTCAAACCACACTTGGTGCCGACCCTTCGGTAGGGGGGGTTAAAACTTCGTTGTTATACCGCAATCACGCTGCTTATTTTCATTACTTTAATACCCGGTTGATCTGCCGCACTGCCTGCCGTATTCGGTGGGTGTTTTCGACCAAACTCATTCTCACATAGCCTTCGCCGGCAGGACCGAATCCGATACCGGGCGATACCAACACCTCCGCTTCTTCCAGAAGCCACTCGGCAAACTTCAGCGATCCCATATCGCGGTATTTCTCGGGCAATGGGGTCCACACAAACATGGCTCCGCGGTTTTTGGGAATCTGCCAACCCGAACGAGCCAGCCCCTCAATCAGCACATCGCGCCTTCTTTCATACTTGGCTGCAATTTCATCCACATTTGCCTGGTCACCTCTCAGGGCGGTGATCGCCGCCACCTGTATCGGGGTGAACATCCCGTAATCAAAAAATGACTTGATTCTCGATAGCAGGTGCACAATTTCAGCATTCCCCAGGCAGAAGCCGCAGCGCCAGCCGGCCATGTTGTACGATTTGCTCATGGTAAAAAACTCAACCGCAATCTCTTTCGCACCCTCGGTCTGCAAAATACTTGGTGCTTGAAAACCACCGAAAGTGATATCCTTGTAGGCAAAATCATGAATCACAATGATATTCTTCTCCCTGAAATAGGGCACCGTTTCTTCAAAAAATTCCGGCCCCACCGTTGTGCCCGTCGGGTTGTGAGGATAGTTGAGGAAAATGGCTTTTGGAGCGGAATCCAGTTTTTCGAGGCTTTCAATCAGTTGGTCCGCTTTATCCGTCACGGGAATGTTTACCGGTTCAGCACCCGCAATAACCACGCTCCACATGTGAACGGGAAAGTAGGGTTCGGGTACCGCACAAAGTTCGCCGGGTCCCAGCAGCGCAAGCGCAAGGTGAGAAAGCCCCTCCTTGCTCCCGATCGTTGCAATCACTTCCTTCTCGGGATCGAGCTCAACCCCGTACCGTTCTTTATAATGGTCTGATGCAGCCCGCAGCAGATGCGGTATTCCGGTGGCTCTTGAATAGCGGTGCGACTTATCATCCTCGATCACTTCATGAGTTTTTTCCACAACCTCCCTTGATGCGGGCATATCCGAGTTGCCCATCCCAAAGTCGATGATGTCTTTGCCCAGTTCCCGAAGCTGCTGTTTTTCAGCATTCAGCTTTCCGAACAGGTAGTAGGGAAGCTGCTGCATTCGGGTTGATGGAATGATTCTAGATGACATGATTATCTGCGTTTAATCCGCCGGTTGATTTGGTCAGATTTCGGTTATAGACCCAATATCGGGAAATTGGGTTCTTTGTTCCGAAAAGTGTACATAAAACTGAAAAAAGATTCCGACTGTTATACACCGACCCTGCATTCGGTTTCACTTTGCAATCAGACAGTTTGTACATTTAGCATCATAAAACTTTTAACCAACATGAGTTTGAAATCGGAATGCCGGTAAAATTAGTCCCCCTTTTCCCACTGGGTTCACTTTTGGGGAGGTTGCAAGGCTCGTAAGAGCCATTGGGGAATGACCCTCTGAGCGTTGGGTTTATTCAGATATTCAATAATTGACCTAAAACTCATTACATATCATCCCCCATTGCCCCTTCAAAGGGGGAGACTCTTTAACGAACTCATATATTGAAATGACGTTAACTAATTCTCTATATGCTGCTTGAACCACTGATTTGGTTTTTTATTGGGTTGGCCGCTTTGATTGGCGGTGCTGAGCTCATTGTGCGTTCTGCTTCAAAACTGGCAGGATTTTTCGGCATCCCAAGGCTTATCATTGGCCTGACCATTGTCGCATTCGGAACTAGCGCCCCTGAACTGGCCATTAGCATTCAGGCGGGTATCGATGGAAATACCGACCTGATGATGGGTAACATCGTGGGCAGCAACATTACCAATATTCTGCTGATTCTCGGAATCACAGCCATATTTATCCCGCTAAAAGTTCACACCAACCTTATCAGGATCGATGTTCCGGTCATGATCGGAATCTCAATCCTGCTCTACATTTTTGCCTGGAGCGGCGCTATTACATTCATCGAGTGTGCCATCCTTGTTACGCTCCTGGTGTTCTACATGATTTTCCTTGCTCGTCAGAGCGGTTCGGCCTCAGTGCCTGCCGACCGGGAAAAGAAAAAAAGAACACCTGCTGCTGTGGCCATATATACCATCCTTTGCGTTGTGGGGTTTGTTCTTTTGGTTTCCGGTGCCCGATGGCTTGTTAACAGTGCGCTGGTACTTGCCGAAATGGCCGGCGTGAGTGAGCTTGTGATTGGTCTCACGGTTGTGGCATTTGGCACATCTCTTCCCGAGGTTGTTACGGTATTGGTGGCTGCTTTAAAAAAAGAGAGAGATATTGCCGTGGGAAGCGTTATCGGGAGCAACATTCTGAACATTCTCGCTGTACTTGGAATTGCAGGGCTCTTCATACCTGAGTCGATACCTGTAAAACCGGCCCTGCTTAGGTTCGACCTTTTGGTTATGCTTGCGGTATCGATTGCCTGTATTCCGATTTTTTTTACCGGGCATAAAATAAGCCGGTGGGAAGGGTTCCTCTTTCTCGGATATTATACCTCTTATATTTTTTATCTGTTTTTGTCGTCCGCCGAGCACGAGGCTCTCGAAGCCTTCAGCACTACAATGCTGTTGTTTGTGATACCCATCACGGCCATCAGTATTCTTGCAGTAGCCATTAGGGAGTGGACGGTGAGGCTTCGATTCAGAAAATTCAGAGGATTCGGATGGAAAGAGAAAAAGAAGAAAGAAAAAGAAACGGAGGACGGCAGTGAAGAATAACAATGATCCGCGTTTACGCGATCTTATTAGCGCTGAGCCGGCGGTCGAGACCTCAGTTAGAATTATCGGTTTTCCGTCGGATGCGGGCGTACAAATCAACGGGGGGCGACCTGGTGCCTCACATGCACCGGAACCTATTTTCGAACAGCTGCTGAAACTGACCCCTCACGCGCACTGGTACGAGCGCCATTCGGAACTGCTCTCCAGAACCTGCGGCATCACCATGTTGAGCTGTACAGGGCATGTTGAGAAAGACCAAGAAAATCTTGGAAATACCGTGGCTGCCTGTCTGCAAAAAGGCATTATGCCAATAATTATTGGCGGCGGACACGAAACTTCTTTTGGTCATTTCCTGGGATATGCCGGAGATGGTCAATCGGTACGGATTCTGAATCTTGATGCGCACGCCGATGTTCGCCCTCTCAAGGATGGAAAAGCCCATTCCGGCTCCCCATTCAGGCAGGCTCTTGAGCATCCTTCAAAATCCTGCCACTCCTACAGCGTATTCGGGCTGAATCCCGCTTCTGTGTCGGCCGATCATTTCCGGTATGTAAGTGAGAACGGTATGGCCGTCTATGAGGACGACCTGAAGCGATCGGGGGTTAGGAAGTGGTTTGAATTAGCTGCAATTGATGGGATGCCGGTAATGGCAACCATGGATATGGATCTCGTGAACCATGCCGGCGCGCCCGGAGTAAGCACGCCTAACAGTTCAGGAATCACCACTCGCAAGTGGCTGCGGCTAGCCTTTGAGCTGGGCCGCCAGCCTGCAGTTTCCTCGTTCGATCTTTGCGAAGTAAACCCCGTTTGTGATCGTGACGGACAAACCGTTCGCCTCGCTGCCCTCACCATCTGGAATTTTCTGCTCGGGGTGACGTTGCGTTAATTGGTTTGAATGTGAATTAGCCAACTAATATGCACCCCGTAACCTGCATTTAAGGCCACAATTTAAAAGTCCCCTCT
>SL_3KL_010_SEDDRAFT_10000231_pt1 | contig 41465 bp, 26 predicted proteins | sample SodLakKL_010_SED_2_FD_10381 | JGI IMG/M metagenome (IMG submission 10381) | reverse complement strand
CCTCGCTCCACTCCCCGTCCCCGGCCTCATTGGAAGCACGTACACGCCAGAAGTAGGTGGTTTCCCAGGCCAGGGCTTCTGCTTCAAACTCCGTTGCAGTTATTCCCGATTCATCGATTACTGTCGATGAGAAATCCCCGGCTGTGGATAGCTGAATCGTGTAGGAATCCGCTCCATCAGCTTCATCCCAGATTAACGTCGGGGTGTTCGATACATCCACAGATGCATCCTCAGGTGAGATCAGTGTCACAACTCCGGGTAATGAGAGGGGTTCTTCAACCGTAACCAGTGCCCCAAACTCTGATGTGTTCCCACCATTATCCGTTGCGGTTCCTGTAATTTGATCACCAGCTACTAATTCAATTCCTTCTGCAATTGTCAGTGAGAGTTCCTTGAATCCATTTGAAAAATCTTCTTCAGTAAATTCACCGGCTCCAAGAAATACTTTTCCTTGTCGTTCATCGGGGTTTGTGGCAAAGAACTCAGCAATTAGAGGATATTCAGAATTGGATGGTGCAGATGGCACCATAAATGTAATTAACAGACTATTTGTTAAATCATCATACGTTGCTGAACTGATTTCAGGGAAATTTTGGAGGTTATTCGGACCTGTATCAGAATCATCCTCATCATTTTCAGTGATTCCATTTCCTGCCAGGTCAATTCCAAGTAATCCATTTGAATGGATTGAATTTTGCAGAATAGAATTACCTATGGTTGGCTCAGTTCCAAACACTTCAATTCGGATTCCGTCAGAATTGTTATATGCAATGACGTTAGATCCTTCAGAAGTCCCATTACCGATCTGATTATTGGCGTTTCCGCCAATGGCTATACCATGAGTGCCATTCCCTATTGTCTGTGATCCCGCATTATTGGTGCCGATATAATTGCCGAGTATGCTATTTTCATTAGCGTCATTTCCAAACAGGAAAATACCTGCCTGGCTATTTCCGGAGATTATATTATAATCATCCGCTTCTAAACCGCCGATCACGTTTTGAGGTGATCTGATTCGAACTCCACTGCCTATATTACCCAGTGATGCATCACCAGTGCTATTGGTTCCTATTTTATTACCGGTAATTAAGTTATTGATAGCAGTTGTGCCGGATATATCAATACCTGCGGTAGGCCCGCTTAAACTGTTCCCGGAAATAACATTATTCTTCAAGATCGTATTTGAAGAAGTCATACTGATACCGCTGATATTGTTACCAACAGCTTCCTGACCTGTATAATCGGTCCCGATTAAATTGCCTTCTACCCGGTTTCCTGAAGAAGCTGCATTGAGTATTTGGATTCCATGCTGACTGTTTCCCGATATTACATTTCCTGAACCCGAAAGATCACCGCCAACGATATTATCCGACCCAACATCTATGAGTATCCCGCTGCCATTATTTGCCAGTGGTGTAGTGCCATCAGCGCCAATACCTATAAAATTGCCCGTAATAACGTTATCACTTACTTGTGTGCCGAAATTGAACAAGCGGATCCCACCCTGGTTGTTTCCCGAAATAATATTCCGGTCTGCAGTTGTTACTCCGCCAATTGTATTCCCATCACCTCGAATCCAAATCCCGGTTGTATTATTGGGCATTGCTGTATCCCCGGCAGTATTGGTTCCGATATAGTTTCCGGTAATAATATTATCATCGCCACCGACAAGCACTGAAATACCGGTGCCACTATTCGCTGATATTATATTACCATGTATCGTATTGGAAACTCCTGATAACTGAATACCATTACTCCCGTTTGGCAGGCTTTCCGTTCCGGATACATCAATACCTATAAAGTTTCCAAGAATCTGATTGCCTTGAGTGGTTGCCTGGGAAATGTTAATACCGACCGAACTGTTGCCGGAAATTATGTTCTTCCGGGCCGGATCTGCTCCCCCGATAATATTATTGGTTGATCCGTTAGAAATTGATATTCCAAAACTATTGCCTAATGCCCCGGTTCCATTATTGTCTGTACCAATAAAATTGCCAATGATTTCATTGTCAGAGGCACCATTGAATACGATTCCCTGTGAGTTTCCGGAAATAAGGTTTCCCTCGCTAGGGGCGGTACCACCAATGGTATTGTTATTTGCCCCGGTAAAAAAGAAGATACCTGAATTATTTGGTATTGGAGAAGAACCGTCAGGATCCGTTCCTATATAGTTTCCTATTACCAAATTCTCTTTAGAATTTATTCCGGTAAATTGAATTCCAAATCGAGTATTCCCTGAAATAATATTCCTTGCAGCCGGTGTATCTCCGCCAATCACATTGTTTTCGCTTAAGCCTGAAAATAATATTCCATCATTATTGGGAAGTGCGGTGGTACCGGTCACATCCACCCCGATATAGTTGCCCACCACTACATTATTTGTAACGGGTACTGTTCCGGGCGAAGCATCACTGAATTGAAATGCAATGGCATAACTGGCATTTCCCGATATAATATTTCTTGCACCCTCCTCTGTTCCGCCAATGATATTATTTCTTGCTCCCTGAAGCAGATTGATTGCCCTGTTCGTGTTGGGAATAGCATTGGTACCGGTTACGTCCGTGCCAATGAAGTTTCCGATGATCTGTGTGTTCTCTGTTCCTTCGAAAGCAATAACAATTCCACGAAAATTTGCTCCGGATATAATATTTCTCTCTTCGGGAGTCAGTCCGCCAATAATTGTATTCTGCGCTCCCTCAGCAACCTGGATATTATCATTATTACCAACGGCAGCAGTACCTTCAGCATTGGTTCCGAAATAATTGCCAATGATTTTATTATCAAATGAATTTGGTCCCGGCCGAATCTGATTCCCAAAAATTGCCACGCCTATAGCGAGGTTTCCTGAAATCACATTACGTGCTTCCGCCGTAGTGCCGCCAATCAGGTTATTGGATGCATTCATAATTTGAATACCCCTGCTATTTGGTATTGCAGTTTCACCATCTGCATCTATACCGAGAAAATTACCCTGAAAAATATTGTTATTAGTTTCAGCTACGATGGCAAAGCCATTGAATCCATCATCTCCGGGACGATAGCCACCAATCACGAGGCCACGTATTTCGCTATTATGGGCCTCATTGATTAAATACAGGCCTTGTTCCCTGATTGGCACATTGCTGCCATCAATTATAATCATGGGGTTTCCAACTTCCCACCCCGGTTGTGAAGTGCCATCTATTACGATAGGATTCACAATATTTTGAAATCTGGAAGCGGGCTCTATCCGGTGAGGTCCATCCCCCGGGATATTGAATTCGATAATACTTTTTGCAGCTGTGCTATTTGCGTCAATAATAGCCTGTCTTAAAGAGCCTGCACCATCATCATTGGTGTTGGTAACAACCAATTGTGCTTCTGCAGTTAAAACAGAAATACTCAATATGAATACTAAGTTTAATAGTCTCTTTACACTGAACCATTTTGATAAGCGCATATTTAGTCCCCGATTTTGAGTTAATTAATTACAGTGCGCCCTCAAACATCTCTCCAAAAGAATATTAGTCTACTGAACCTGGCAGATTAATTTGGACATTTTAGCCAAATACTATTTCCGCTTAAATTATAAGCGTGGTAATTTTATTATGAATGTCATTTCATTGATAAATATTTTAAAAATCAACCTATCATTATATTTAATAGACTTTTACTTATAACTTAATTTTAATTAATGCATTTATTCATAATTAATTATTTTAATCGTTGAGATAAACGCTGTTAATTTTACCCCTTACGGCTTGATCTTTAAATGACATGTTTAATTATCTAACGATCACTAAATTAGAACTCCAATAAATTGTCGCGACTGAATGCAATTTCGATTTTTAAAAGCTATCAATGATCCTCATCAAAATCGGCGGTAACGCCCTCACCGATCCCAAAACCAAACAGCTAATCATCTCTCAGGTTGCCGAACTGCACAGGCAGGATCACATGCTTATCATCGTTCACGGCGGCGGTATTGAAATTGCACAGCTGCTGGATGACGTGGGGGTGAATTCGGAATTCATCGGCGGTCACCGTAAAACAGATGCCCGGTCGATGACCTATGTGGAGATGGCCCTCAGCGGAATGGTAAACAAGGAGCTGATTGGCCTGCTGAACCACGCAGGGGTGAAGGCCGTTGGCATTTCGGGAAAAGATGCCGGAATGGTGAAAGCCAAAAAGAGGTCGCATGTAGAAAACGGCAAAGAGTTCGATCTGGGGTTCGTGGGAGATGTCTCTGTGGTTGACACATCCCTGGTTCAAACCCTGACTGAAGCCGGTTATCTGCCCGTTATCTCCCCTGTCTCCATTGGTGAAGACGGCCAAACCTACAACATCAACGCCGATATGTTTGCCGGACACTTGGCAGGATCACTGCAGGCCGACAAGTTCATTGCACTGACCAACATCGACGGATTGCTCAGAGATGTTGACGACCCCGGTTCCATCATCCGTGAGCTTTCGCCTGCCGAAGCCCGCTCACTTTTTGGCTCGGTCATTCAGGGCGGTATGATTCCGAAAATTGAAGCCTGCCTTATCGCAATTGAAAAAGGTGTTCACTCTGCCCATATCATCAATGGGACGAAAAAGGGTAGTTTATTGCGTATATTAAAGGAAAATGAACAGGAAGGAACTATAATTACCAAAAATTCCAATTAAGAAGCACCAAATTCCAAACATCCTGCTTATCGAAGCGGTTTGGAATTTGTAATTTGAATATTGGATTTTTTCCCGGTCAAACCCAAATTCATAAATCGAGAATCAGATCATGCCCTCTAACATTCCCGGCAAAGTTTTAAAAGCTGCAAAAACCCTGATCGGCAAGCAGCCTGCCAAAAAGAAAGCTGATAAATATCATTTCGACCTTTACAAGAGATACCCAATCACCTTGGTTAAGGGTAAGGGGTGCAAGGTTTGGGATGATGAGCGCAACGAATATATTGATGCACTGGCCGGTATAGCTGTAAACAGCCTGGGCCACTGCCATCCGCGAATTGTCAAGGCCATTCAGAAGCAGGCCGGCAAACTGATGCATGTCTCCAACTTTTATTATAACGAACCCCAAAGTGACCTTGCCGAAAAGCTGGTTAAAGTGTCCGGTCTCGATCGTGTCTTTTTCTGTAACAGCGGCGCTGAGGCTGTAGAGGGCGCCATCAAGCTGGCACGTCGCTATTCAAACATTCGGGGCAAATCGGGTTCCATTCTCTCTATGGACAACTCTTTCCATGGCAGAACTCTCGGCACTATTGCCATGGGCAAAGACAAGTATAGAAATGGATTTGATCCGATTCCCACAGGTTTTGAGCGGGTGCCCTTTAATGATGTGAAGGCTCTTAAAAATCGGGTGAGTGAACATACCGTTGCCATTATTCTGGAACCCATCCAGGGAGAGGGCGGTATTATACCGGTAACCAAAGAGTATCTGTCAACAGCACGGCAGCTCTGCGACAAGTTTGATATCCCGCTAATTCTGGATGAAGTACAATGTGGCATCGCCCGCACGGGTAAAATGTTTGCATTTCAGCACTTTGATATCAAACCGGATATTGTGGCATCAGCTAAAGCGTTGGGTTCCGGTTTTCCGATTGGTGCCGTTCTTGCAAAAGAGAATATTGCCAGTGCTTTCGAATATGGAAATCATGGCACAACCTACGGAGGGAATCCGCTGGCATGTGCAGCATCTCTTGAAACCCTGAAGGTAATCGAAGACGATGATATTTGTGAAATGGCACGTGTACGGGGTGAATATCTGATGACCCGAATGCGGGATCTCTCGACAAACTGGTCTGCTATAAAAGATGTGCGAGGAATGGGCCTAATGATCGGGGTTGAACTGAGTTTTCCCGGTGCGGATGTCGTTGTCGGGATGATGAAGCGAGGCGTTCTTTCCAACTGTGCATCCGATACGGTAATCCGCCTTGTGCCCCCTCTCATCATCACTAAAGAGGAGATCGATAAAGTTGTGGATGTTCTCGTAGAATCGATTAAGGAAGTAGAAAAGAAACAGTAATTACAATGTGTGATGTATTCAATGTGTCGGCTAACAGTTTACTGCTATATGACATCTCAATACTCATGACTCAATACTCAAGACTAACCCATGTCTAAATATAAAGTAGGAATCGTCGGCGCTACCGGCTATACAGGTTCGGAGCTGCTCCGGCTGTTGATTCGACATCCGGATGTGACCATCGAATTTGTTACCAGCGAAAGTCAGACCGGCAAAAAAATTACCGAGATTCACCCGCATCTTCTGGATATTTCCGACATCAAGCTGGAAACCGTAAAGAATGTTGGTAAATATGATGTCGACCTGGTTTTCCTTGCCCTTCCCCATGGTGTATCCATGAGTTTTGTAAAAGAGCACGGGCTGGATAAATTTATAACCATTGATCTTTCGGGTGATTTCCGGCTGCCCTCTAAAGGTATTTATGAGGAGTGGTACAAAAAGAAACATACGGCATCAGAGTATTTTGACCAGGCTGTTTTTGGCCTGCCTGAGCTTTATCGTGATAAAATACGTAATGCCCGACTGGTGGCGAATCCCGGATGCTACCCTACCTCGGCTATCATTCCGCTAACCCCACTTGTAAAATATGGCTTTATCCATACCTCGGGAATTGTAATCGATTCCAAATCGGGTGTAACGGGAGCCGGGGCTAAAGCCAAACCCGGAACCCACTTCCCCGATCTGTTTGGAAATTTCTCGGCCTATGCTCTAACGAATCACCGGCACACACCGGAAATAGAGTCAGTAATTCAGAATTATACGGGTTATAGTATGGAAGTACTTTTTACCCCGCACCTGCTGCCTATCGACCGCGGAATTTTGACCACTACGTACAGTACTCCCAAAAAAGAAGTTACAGCCGCCTTGGTGGAAGAGCATTTTCACTCTGTTTTTGAAAAAGAGCACTTTATCCGGGTAGTAGATAGCCCACCCCTACTCAAGCACGTAAGGGGTTCCAACTACTGCGATGTTCACGTAAACTATGATCCACGGACCAATAAAATTATAACCGTCTCAACCATCGACAACCTGATGAAAGGGGCAGCCGGACAGGCGGTTCAGAATATGAATATTATTTTCGGATTGATTGAATCTACAGGACTGAGGCAAATACCACTGAATCCTTAATTGAACTATATCTTTGATTGAAATAGTGTCCTTTTGAAATTCCAAATTCCAATCCTTTATGAACCGAAGATCGATAGAGATTTTGGAATTTGTGATTTGTTATTTGAGATTTACCCAAAGGGATATACACCTAAAAAAACTAATTTCTCTAAAAAACTCATTTACCATCGATGCTTAAAAACATAACTCACGTCCGCGGATTTACCTGTTGGGGAGCCCATATGGGCATTAAATCGAAGCGCAGGGATCTCGCCCTTATCTATTCTGAAGTGCCGGCATCTGCTGCTGCAGTTTTCACCCTCAATGTGGTCTGTGCCGAACCGATAAAGCTGAGCCGGAATCACATCAAAGATGGAAAGGCACAGGCTTTTGTAATCAATTCCGGTAATGCCAATGCATGTACGGGAAAGAAAGGAATGGAAGGAGCCGTTGCCATGGCCGAAACCACCGCAAAAGAGCTTAAAATAGCAAAGGAAGCCGTTATCGTAGCATCAACAGGAATTATTGGTGAGCCTTTTCCTACTGAGAAAGTACTTGAGGGTATTCGGGAAAGCGTAAAGAAACTATCGAACCGTGAAATTGCGGGTTCACTCGCGGCCAACGCCATCCTCACCACCGATACCTTTGCTAAAGAGGGCTTCACTTCATTTACTATTGATGGTACTGAGATCAACATGGGAGGCATTGCAAAAGGCTCGGGCATGATTCATCCCAACATGGGTACTATGCTCGGTTTCATTGTCTGTGATATTGCAATAAGCTCAAAACTGTTAGACCAGGCCTTGCGCAGTGCGGTAGATAAATCTTTCAATATGATCACCGTGGATGGCGACACCTCTACCAACGATATGGTAGCCATCATGTGTAACGGGAAGGCGGGTAATAAGGAGATCACAAAAAAGGATGCCAACTACAATCTCTTTGTTTCTCATCTCGAAAAGCTCTGTACCCATCTCGCCAAATTGATTATCTCGGATGGCGAGGGGTCCACCAAGCTGATTGAATACCGGGTAAAAGGTGCCAAATCTGAAAAAGATGCACGGCAGGTGGTACGAACAGTATCCAACTCCAACCTGGTAAAAACCGCTATTTTTGGCTCAGACCCCAACTGGGGCCGCATCATAGCTGCTGCAGGACGGGCGGGAGTTACATTTGACCCGGAACAACTGGACCTCTATCTCGGAACGGAATTAAACAAATTATATCCTGTTCTGGAGAAGGCTCAGCCGGTGGATGGAGTTCGCAAGAAGCTCGAAAAAGTGATGAAATCCTCCACCATCATTATTTTGATTGACCTGAATCAGGGTGATGCTGAGGCGGTTGGCTGGGGTTCGGATTTCTCGTATGAGTATGTGCGGATTAATGCGGAGTATACGACTTAATAGGACTCACCCCTCCCGTAGGGATCCCGATGGGGCCGTCCCCCTCTCTACTTGTCGCCATCCGGCGAACTCGTAAAGAGGGGGGCTCCTTAGCGAGATTTGAGTATGAATGCTGTTTCCGAAGAAATCCCAATGGGGCAGGTTGATTTACAACCTGTCAGCCGCAGGTGCAGCTTTAGCGGTATACCTGCCGGATCTGTCCTGAAAGGATCCCAACGGGGTCAGCGTTGGGTGGGGAGCTTACAGGTAAGAATCAGTTCGATTCACCGGCCATGAAGTGAACCCGAGGCTTACAGAATCACGCAAAAACAGCGTGAATGCTCCCAGGTCGGGTTAAACCTTTTGATACGTTTGCATTACCAGTTTGGGTGTTCGGTCTACTTTAAAAAGTCCCCAGTGTTTTTCCGGCTCCAGCGGTTCTGGTGAACCTTTCCAGGGTTCATCAAATGCTTCAAAGAAGAAAGTAAGAATACCCTCTTTTTCAACCCAGGCCATCAATTTCTCGAAATAAATTTTTTGGTAGAGTTCATTCACATTATCCGGGTCAATGCCCCGCCCGTTTGAGTTGGTTGCCCATCCGGCTTCAGTAATCACCACCGCCTTTTCGGGATATTTATCTGCTACGGAATAGTAATTTTCCATTGTATACTGCAGTGCTTCGTCAATGTGTTTGTATTCCCATACCGGGTAGGTGTGGATCGATATGAAGTCAAGCTCATGTGCAAGTTTCTCCAGCTTAAAATGCCAGGGTTCATAGTTTTCACAAAAGGTTACCGGCTGGCTCGCCTCTGCTTTTACCTGTTTTGCATATTCAATCACTTTGTTTTCATGAACATAGTGATCGGTCCAGCCAACGCAGGCTTCATTGCCCACAGAAAGTGAAAAGATTATATCCGAATAGGTATTGGCTAACTCAATAATCCTGTTGATCTTCTTTTGATTCAATTCGGCATTCAGAGCAAGCTGTTCTTCAGAATGAACACCGCCATCCCAAGGGCAGTTGAAATTATTCATCTCTGCTTCAATATACGCACCTAACATAATCTTAAAGCCAAGCTTCTCTTTCTGAATTACATCCAACACAGTGAGAGCATGCGGGTCGCAATCGTATATTCGCAGGTAGTTATAGAGTGGCTCCAGAATTAACAGATCCTCTTTCACCTGTTCATAGGTGGGATATTCTCCACCGGGAACTTGTCCATGCCTGAAACCTGAATAGCATACAGCTCTTCCAGGCTTAATACCCAAATTTTTAAATGTATCCATTACCCGAATTTGAGTTTGCCCTTGCTGTCCCAAACGCCCCAGTAAGCACCAACCTCTCCCTCAGCACCCACTTTCCAGGCTTCATCAAATGATGAGAAGTAAAAGGTTTCAATATTATTTTCAACGGCCCACAGATGGGTGTTGATGAAATTCTTCATTGCGTTAACCTGTGAAGGGTCTGCAGCACCTAAACCTTCACCCTGGCTTGGCCAGCCTGTTTCAGTTATCACAACCCGCTTTCCTTTGCCGGCATCGTTAGCCATTTGAAACATATGGCGCATGTGATCAAAAGAGTATTCAAATGGAGTGCCTTCCCAATATGGATAGCAGTTGCACAAAATCAGATCACAGGCTTCAGAAATTCTTGGACGTTTAACGAATTCATAATAGGCATCAACATACCCAACCTCAATATCAGGAATCCTCTGTTTTACTTCTTCAATATATTCTAGCAGTTCATCTTCAGACAGATCATTGCGATAGAGCACTTCATTACCCACAGCGGCGATATCCACTAATCCTTCCTCAGCAAGCCGGATCAACGCATCAATTTCCTGCTGGTTTTTTTCACGATCGCTGCTGAGCCACGCCCCAACCATGGTTTTCATTCCAAAATCTTTTGCTACTTTAGGGACCCACTCGTTGCCCTCGATACATGAAAAAGAGCGAATCCATTGGGTATGCGGAGCCAATATCTCCATTCTCCTGCGAATCTGCTCCTCCGAAATAATATCCCCGGGCTTTTGGCCCTCTTCATAGATGCTAAAACAAAATCCATGCACTCCGTCATTTAATACGTCAAGAAAGAGCTTGTTCAATTCATCTTCCGGCAACTTCTTCAGCAGGCTGACTTGCTCAGGAACATTAGTGCCTTTATACCTTAAAAATTTTTCTGATCTATATGACATTTTAATTTACTTTTAACTGTTCATTTTTATTCCAAAGACCCCATCTCGCTCCAACATCACCTTCGTGTCGGGCTTTCCAGGATTCATCAAAAGAAGAGAAGTAAAACACTTCAATTCCTTCCTGTTCACTCCATTTTTTCAATCGGATGAAATACTTCATCATATTTTCAACGGAAGGTTCGGCCTGATCAACGCTTTTCCCATAGGTAGGCCAGCCGGTTTCTGCGATGATCACTTTCTTGTCATCAGCAATATTATTTATCACCTCATACATCTTTGCCAAATAGAGGGATGAATGTTCGGCATCGTAACCCTCCCAAAATGGATAACAATTGGCTAGTACAACATCACATGCCTTAATCACTTTTGGGCTTTGATAGAGTTGATAATACGTATCTACGTAACTGACCATTACTCCGGGCAACGCCTCCTTTACCTGATTGATGTACGCAATGATCTTATCCTCACTCAGTTCATTCCTGAGCAAACATTCGTTTCCAACAGTAACAATATCTGCATGGCCGGCTTTGGCAATCTTAATTAAATTTTCTATCTCTGTTTGATTCGCTTCAAGATTATCATCGATCCAGGCTCCAACCAAGGTTTTTAGCCCCATTTTCTTGGCGACTTCGGGGATTAATTCATTACCATCGGTACATGAGAACGAACGTACCCATTTGGTGTGAGGAGCCACAACCTTCATTCTTTTCTCTATTTGTTCTCTTGAAATCTGATCCCCCAGGTTTTGGCCTTCCATGTAAGGACTGAAACAGAAGCCATGAATACCGCTGTTCAGCGACTCTTTGAAGCGTTTCTTTAACTTACTGATGCTGAGTTTGTTGATTTCAGCAGCGACAACATCCACTTCGGAATCGACAGAGGTAATAGAGAGCAACCGGTCTTTCTGGTAAGAATAAGGGACAGCAACTGCATCTTTTTCTGCTTTTCGGGCATCTAAGATCTTCCGGACCTCATTCGCTTTTGCTTCGGTTACATCATAGTCTCGCATTACCCAAAGTGCAACCATTGTTCCAAACATGGGTAAAGCCGAGAAGAATAATCTCAAACCCGTGATTGCTCCTTCGGGCTGAACAGACAGGTTACCATCAAAACCCACTACGGTAAGAATGACCCCGCTTAATCCTCCGGCGATCGCAAAACCAAATTTCACCATATACCAGTAGATCGCACCGAATATTCCCTCTCTCCGTTTTCCGTAATTGAGTTCGTCTATATCAATAACATCAGCTGTCATCGACATCATCAACACAAACAAACTGCCGATCCCGAATGAGTGAAATGGCAAGGCCAGCAAGAACATCCATGGTTTTCCGGGAACAAAAAGAAACCACAGACTCGCATACCCAAACAGTGCTATCGTTTGAGCGATCATGAATGCTCTTTTCTTGCCAAGTATTCTTGACATACGAGCTACAATCGGTATAACCAAAAAGGTGGTCACCAGTGCGCCGGCGCTACCAAAGAGAGGGATCCATATGCCTGCTTCGCCCGCGTCTCCGCCAAATAGATACCATACCACAATAAAGAAAGTAAACCCGGCAACGGTGTTAAAGGCATTAAAAATGAAAAATGTTGAAATACAGAGTTTTCTGAATGGGGTTAATGACAATGCCTCCTTGAACCCCCTGATGATTTCTTTGAGGCTCCGCTTAATGTTGTTCAGTGTCAGCGATTCATAATCTTCATTTACCGTAGATTTACTTGGAATAAATATCCCGGGAATCATAGCGCAGAGTGCAAAGGTAATACCGACGTAGATGGCAAGCTCTCGAGTGGCTGCTTCAGCGGATGGGAACCATACCGGATCGTACATGATCACCCATAACCATGGAGCGATTACCCACGCCCATTGACCAATCCATTGAGCAATGGCCATAATTTCGGTTCTCTCATGAAAGTCTTCACTCATTTCATAACCCATAGCCACATAAGGCACACTGAATATGGTTAAGCCGATGTAGAAGGCAAATGACCAGAATAAGAAGTAGCCAAAATTGTAATTGACTGTGTTTTCTGCATAGAGCTGCCACATGATCGTAAATGCGATTCCCATGATAACCGCACCTATAATCACATACTGCCTTCTACGTCCAAATCTTGAGCGGGTATTATCAGATATAAACCCCACGATAGGGTCGGTAACAGCATCGAGAACCCTCGGCAGAAAATAGACGATACCCCACATCCAGCCCGGAAATCCAAGATTCTGTACCAGTACAACCATGAAGATTCCCAGTGTAGCAGGAAACATCTGATTAGCCAACATACCCATCCCAAATGCTATCTTATGACGATAGGGCACCTTCTTTTTTAAAGCCTTAGGCTGAGACATCTATTATTTATTTATGATTTATGACTGGTCATTTATAGGTAGGTATACATACCGTTTGAATAGCTTTTCGACTAATATAACCTGCCCTTACCGGACGGCTATATGCAGCTTATTGTTCTTCTTGCCTGGCCGTTATTTCCTCTTCAGTAGGAGGCACTTCCACCGTTTCCATAAGCAGATCCAGATCGCCGTCAAACGTTTTCGTGATTGGCATGCCATCACGCGTCAGCCCCTCAAAAACACCCTCATCTACCAAATCCCAGATAGCGTATTTAGCCTCAGCCTGCAGGTTAATCAGGCCAAAATGGTTCTCCGAGCCAAGCGGATTTGCAGCATCCTTCCAGGGTTCGTCAAAAGCTTCAAAATAGAAAACGGTTATGTTGTTGCTGTCAGACCACTCACGAATCATCTTGTAGTACAGACCGGATTTGTATTCATCGGTCGCCTTTGCCCCATCCGCACCGTAATATTCGTTTGAAACCGTTGCCCAGCCGGTTTCGCCGATGTGAACCGGTTTTTCCACACCGAGGTTTCTCATATAGGCAACCACGCTATGAAATTGATTGATCGCGAAATCGAGAGATCTGTCCATCGCCGAATGAATTTTTTCCATATCACTCAGATGCAGCTCATCTTCAGGCACTCCCCAAAAGTCGGGGTTGTAGTGGGTGTTGTGCATCGGATAGGTGTGCATTGAAATAAAATCTACAGCTTCAATGAGCGCGTCCAGATCGTCAGTGTGATACTCTGACCCGCCTCCTCCCCAGGATGAGAAATCATCGGAAGAGGTGATCCACAATGTCTCGGGCAGTTCTCCTTCTCTTTTTAAATCCTGCAGATAATTTACCCAGTTCAGGATAATTGAAGGTTCAACCCAGTACTCTGCAGCCCAGTGGACCATCGCTTCATTGCCCACGGCAATTATTTTCACGATTTCAGGGTACTGTTGAGCCAGTTCAACGGCGCGGTCAATTTCAACTGCGTTTCGCGGACTATCTTCATCCCGAATCCGTTCAGGCTCATCTGTCCAGGCATGTTTGGCATCGATCCATGCACCAAGCATCAGGTACATCTCAAAATCGGGATTATCTTCCTTCATTTCACGGATAGACTGCAGCAGGTTGGCAGCCTCATCGTAATGCACATTATAGGTTCGAAGCAACCTGATTCCCATCGCATGCAAAATCTGCAGATCTTCCTTGATTTGAGGAATCGTTGGCTGGATATCCCGCGTTGTTTCCCGATAAGCTCCAAATGAGATTGCCTGGTAGTAGGGATTCCCGAGAATCTCCTCAGCTGTAATTTGAATAGAAGAGAAATCATGTTTTGGCCGGTCGGAACATGAGACCATCAGAGTCACCATCAGGGTTATAATCAGTATTGGGATTATTCTTTCCACAATCTATTTGGTTATTGGTTCAAACGGTCTTCTTTCAGGGAAACCAAGACTTTCTTGATTTCACCGGTTCGCTGAAAAATCTGCGTACTTGTGGGCCGGTCAAGGCTCAGGTTATTAAACAGCTCTTTCGTGCCATCACTAAAGTGTATTTCAATTCCTTCTGCCGACCCGATTCGGTATAGAACGGGGATCTGGCAATATGAAAAACAGAGTGAGTTATCGGGCAAATCCACCGGTTCGGGCTTCTGTTCAACATTGATGAAATGAAGAGTGCCTTGATCCTCTCTGAATTCTGATTTGCGAAGCAACACGGGGTCGAAACCAAGTGTACCATTCTCTACAAATACACCCAGTTCATATATAGCGGTAAGGATGTCCTCTTTTACCTGACCGGTCATACCGGGCTGTTGTGCTCCCCGGTGAGATGGTGTATGGGAATAGGCATCTGTTGGAAATGCACCGTACAGTTCAGGTGGCTTATGAACCCCGATTCCCTTGCCAATTTCATAGAAATGACTCAGTAGAGATTTATAGTTCTCATTGCCCGGCTGCTGTTTAAAAGCTTTTATGCATACTTCGGCCACAGCCAGGTGCAGTTTCGATACCATATGCCAATAGATGGAGCCTAATCCCTCGTACGCAAAAAAGGTGCCCGACCGGCCGGTAAATGCTTTATGATTGAATACCTCTTCAAAAATCTTAAGCACAGTATGCTCATCCTTTTCCGCCAGATCCCTATACCCGTTGTATTTCAGCTCCTCTATGGCTTTTTTCACATCAGCGGCATTCTTGAAGTTGCCGTTGAAGTGATACCCGCCTTTCACATCCTGAACAATCAGACTTCTGTTACCATCTTCAACAAGCTTTTGCAGAAACTCAGATTTGAGAATAGATGCCTCCGGAATATTGTTTTTCTCAAGGAAACGGGGAAGCTTTTTGTTTGGATAAAGTATGAAGCTGTTCTGGTCTTCCCGGTAAAGTGCACTTTTTCTGAGTGATTGAAGCACCTTCAAGGATTCGGCAGAATCAAGGTATCCTGAGCTCAGAATAGCCACCTGGCCTTCAAGCATCTCGCTCAGATAAGAGATGGAGATGCCATCATCATCTATACTCATGATGTTATAGGAGTGATAAAGATTATCCATTCGCTTGTTGGCATCAATGGTGTGCTCGAGGAATTGGTTTGCAATCTCAATGAATGACGAAATCCGGTCAATTTGAAGCACCTTTTTTTCGCCGCTGAAACCCTCATCATAGATTTTAATACGGTAGCTGCTGCCTGCCTGCCCCAAAGCATCGGTCATCACTTTTCGGCTTGCGTCGTTAAATCCGCTTTCCAACAAGTGTTGATGCTCCTCCAAAACCGCCATGATCTGTTGAAATTGATCATGCAGTTCTTCAGACAGATGAACTTGAGCCATATCAGCCTCTGCGAATACCTTTTCAAAAAACTTCAAAAATCGTCTCAGATAGCAGAGGGTAACTATGGAGACTCCATTGCCCACAAGCGCGTTGTTTGCATCATTCCATTCCGGCCGCTGTGTATTCATCCAAATGCCGCCTTCAGGAATAAAGTTGGACATTTTGGCAAGCACGGTTGCAAGGATCTTCTCCAGGAAATTTACCCTGTGGATATCCCCTTCGCTGTTGCTGAGTAAGGCACCATCGGCTCCTGTTTCCGCTACTTTATTTCGTATTTTCTGATCCAGGCCTTCATCAAAATCAATTGTATTTTTGGGATCAGCCGCAATCTCTTCGTATGTCTTGATCCGATAGGGAACATTTGCATAAACAAACATCTCTTTACCAAAAAGCTCCCCAATGGCTTCCGGTTCATGCGTCTGATAAAATTCGAGAAGCTTGAGAAGGTAGATAATCTGATGATCGCCCCAGTAACCAATATACGACCACGGGTTATCAGGCTCTATGACCTCCCAATCAAATCCGCCTTTGGTTACACGGTAGGGATTGTAACCGTCGAATGTTGATGTGTTCAGGAATTTAAAAATCATTCCGTCGATAAATCCGGGATACGAGTGTACGAGGGCTTCCCAATTTTGAAAAATATCCCGCCAGTTGCCTTCATAATCCAGAATTTTAGAACCATCCACCTCGCTTCGTGTATTGATCGTGAAGTAGTTCCAGGGGCGGCTGGGGTCTCCGTGCCTTCGGCTGAACTTAAGAGGCAGATATTCACGACACAGCCTGATCAGATCCGGATCGTTGATACCTTCAAGCTTTTGTAAGAGATCATATCTGCTGCATGTATCGTCCAGGCTGTTTAAAAAATCCTGATTATTGCCGGCTGCCTCTTTGTTGGCTTTAGACAGGTATGAAATCAAATCCTGCTTCTCGATTCTATAATTGTGGTCAAATGTACCACCGCGCATAATGTTAAATAGCACATTGGAGGCGTGTCGAGCATCTTTCAGCGTATCTTCGCTTAATCGTAATCCATCAGCCCCTGCAATCAGCTGTTTCAGTTTCTTACTTCCTTTTTTAACATCCTTCTCAACGAGTGATTCAAGATCTTTCCCCTTTCTTATCCATTGATCCAGTTCAATAATCTGGGAATGGGTTTGATTTACATTGGCGATGATTTTCCAATCGCTGCTGCTGTCAGGCTCCAGCACAATATCTGCATGGATGAAATAGGCTCCTTTCTCTCCTTTAATAATTTCTTCTTGCTCAACCGGCTGTTTGTTTCTGAAACGGTTCAGCTGAAGGGACGAGAGCAGGTATGCCGGCTTTTCGACTCCAAGCGACCATACCACATTCGCCTTTAAGGCTTCGCTCGGCTCAGCCTTGTCTACGATTATGGCACTCAGTGCATAGATGCCAATGCCCGACTCTTTTAAAAGTTCATTTTTCTTATATGCATCCACAAGGTTACTTGACTGCGTCTGCATGTTGGGTTCAACTCCGTATGGAAGAAGATTCTGTATCCCATCAAGAAACGTTACCCGGCACTTCTTACCGGAATGATTTATCAGCTCTGATTTTCTGACAAACCCGTACAGGTTGCTTGAATTCCACTGGCAGCGAAAGGTAAGGCCAAGATCATGATTGATCTCTTCGAACATAATTTTGTTGCCATAGAAATTCTTAAAGAGATTTCTGGTAAGCTTATACTTCCCGGTATATCGCTCTGAGAAAGGTTCCCACACTTCCGCTTCTCCTTGCTGTTGAACCCTGAGAATGGTTTTGCTTCCGGTTATATCGGCAGATTCTGTGACTTTATCATCCGTATAGTATGGAAAAAGTGCGTAGTTATTATTCTTCCGCCCGGCAGTAAGTCCACCATTGCTCGAAATGAACATCCAGTGGTTGGAATCGCTAACGATGCTCATGAAAAACGGTCGTAATGAATCGTGGTTTGGAATTTCGAACCAGGTTTCATTTTCAATCTCTTTAAGTCTTATTGACAAGATAGCTTATTATTTTATTTAAGATTTTCAGTCAGCAGGTTTAAATCATCCATAGCTGCATACGATTACATCAACTCGGTTCCCCATAAACTCTAACATAGTCAACTTTCATAGTTTGCGGAAAAGTTGTTTGTGATGACGGTGGTCCGACAAATGTTCCTCCAACCGCAACATTCAGGATGATATAGAATGAGTTATCGTTGAAAACCCACTCTCCGCTCACATCATCCGGGGTGATCTCATTGTACATGACATCGTCAACAAAGAATTTTATAGAATTTGGACTCCATTCAATTGCAAAAAGATAAAAATCAGTATCAAATCTTCCATTGTTTAATGTATACCTGGCAGTTACTGCATTACCGGCCGAATAACCGGGCCCATGAACGCTTCCATGAATAACCGTTGGCTCCTGACCCCTATATTCCATGATATCGATCTCACCGATTTGCGGCCAGATTTCGGTACCGTTTGAATCATCACCCAATAACCAGAAGGCCGGCCATATCCCCGGTCCCCAGGGTAATTGAATACGGGCTTCATACCGTCCAAAGGTATTCTGAAACTTTCCCCTAGTCAGTATTCTGGCAGAGGTATAGGAAGAGCCTCTAAAAGACTCTTTTCTTGCCGTGATCAGAAGATTACCATCTTCGACCCGTACATTTTCAGGTCTGTCGGTGTAATACTGTAATTCCTGATTACCCCAACCGGGGATCCCCTGCTCGGCACCGGTACCAATATCAAAAGACCAAAGGTCAGTATTCACACTTCCATCTACATCGAATTCGTCCTGCCAGATAATTTCAGTGTAGGATATATCAGGTTTATTGTTCGTTGCACATGCTGAAGTTATAACTACAAGCAAGCATGAACAGAAAAAATATCTAAGAACTGTTTTCATTCGTTGACCACCTTAAATATTTTTTCCGATTTGTTCACAATTCATAGTCGAATAAATTCTGATTCTATCTGCGCAGGTAGATATTATCTACGAAAAATGATGCTCCTTGCAATCCGGGGCCCTCATCAGCATCAAATATAATCTGACCCAGATTTGACCTGTTTCCCAAACTCGTGATATCCATATCAACGCTTATCCATTGACCGGATACTAATGCAGGATTGGTATTTGGCCTGATGGTAGTTGATGCAACGGTTTCATTTCCGCCAACATCATTTACAAGCCTGAGCCTCAATGCAGAATTTGCTGGAATCTCATCCGGGAAGAACAGATCCATTCTGAGATGAGTCATTTCACTGCCATCAATAGTTGGTACGTTTATGTGAAACTCAATTCCCACAAAATTGAAGTTCTCGTAGCCTAATACATTATTCCCGTTTACTTCAAAGTCATTTGAAGTGGTTGTTTGAAAAGGCTCCCAAAAGCCATTGAAGTGATCAACAGGTACATTTGTATAAGCATCACTGAAAATAGAAATCACATCAGATGGATCATCGGTTGGCGTTGGCGCCGGGGTGAAATCACTGGCTGAATCAATAATTAGTTTTCCGTTAGCACTTATACTGCCTAAAGAGGCCGTAATTTCAGCAATACCCTCCCCAACAATGGATACACGCCCCTCATCATTGACAGTAGCTACGTTGGTATTAGATGAGCTAAACGTGTAGTAGGCCGGCGCAGCGCTTACCGTTACATCTACTCCGTTTGGCTGATTTATTGTGTACGTAAGCCCGGTAACTGCACTGGCTGAACCTGCAAATGCCGTCAGTCTTACATCGTTTCCATTCATGATTGCAGCCCGTGGCTGTGCCAAGCCGGAAAGGTTTTCATATTTAACCTCATCAAGCCAAAAAGAGTATCCGTCTCCGTTCTCAGGTCCTTCAGCGTACCAGAGTAATCCTTGCGACTGTGTCAGTTTTGAGGCATCCGGTATAGGAATAATATATTTTCTCCAATTTGTGGTTAGTCTAAGGCCATCATTAAGTCCTACTGCAAATCTGTCACCGAAGAAATCCAGCCCAAAACCAATCTCATTGATTGTAGCGGCTTTTGTGCCTTTAGCATAAAATGTGAGTGCGTTGTAGGAGCTCAGGTTTCTTCCACCATTATCATCTCTGAAAATGGCCCCGGCATAAGCGCCTTCCGGATCCCCCTCATTTGGAACATCAAAGCGCATTGACAATGTACTGCGACCAAACGTGGTCTCAGAGTCAACGGAAAAAGCGTCAATTTTTGAACCTTCAAAAGGGTAATATTCGAGTCCTGCACTGAATGAATTTATAAATACTTCAGGATTCTCTGAAAACCCGGGAGAGTCCAAATCGCTTACAACCCGTTCGCATCCAAAAAACAACAGGAGCAGTAACCCTGAAATAGCAGTGCATTTATATACATGTAATATTCTAATTTCCATCAAATCTGTCCGTTTAGTATTAAATATTTATTTGTACGTAGGTTCTGAATTCCCACTCATTGCCAAGGCCGAAATCATTGCCATTGAGATTGGGATTGGGCACAAATTCTCCGGAAGGACCGGTCATCATGGCTGGAGCGAACCTGGGAGAAAACTCATTCAGTGAACGCCATGTGCCTCGAACACCAATTCGGGTCTGCGGCTGCCCAAACCAGTCGGGGGTACCGATGGTCATGGAGAGATCTCCCATTAGCTGCAGCGGGAACGTCAGGTTAAAATCGCGATGATAGTCATAAGGGCCCCAGTCATTTACACGCACAAATGAGTTGAGCATATAATTTTTGTAGATCATCCTGAGATCTCCGCCATACCGGCTGATAGTGCGGGAATCACTACCGTTGGCCTGGGCATCGCCGCCATAGAGCACAGCAATAATTCCAAGATCACGATTCAGCTTCGATACGATTCGTGCGTGAACCTCCCAGAGATCTTTGGCCGGTGGAGCACCCGGAAATGGAAAGGTTGTACGGCCATCAGGTAAAATCCCGATTGCGGCATCTTGTGTAGTTGGGTGATGACGGTACACAAACCCGGCACTTACTGCCAGGCGCGCATCTTCCTGATAGTCGCTATCCCAGTCGTACATAAATGATCCCGGCGTAGGATCGTATGTGAAAAGAATCTCAGCAGCATACGTTTCACGGTTTGATCGAACCACGAATGGATCATCAAGGATATTCCTGGGTCGGCCGGGAGGCTCCACATCACCCGGAATCGGCCCTTCTATAGGTTGCTGCCAAAGAAAGTTAGGCGCTACCTGTAAGTTACCAATCAGGTAAGTAAATCCGGTTAATGCATTATACTGATTACCGCTGCCGCTGTCTTTCAGTCTCCAGCCTGTATATGTGAGGGTTTGATCGGCACCTCCATGTGCCGAAAGCCCCATTACAGCCGTTTGCCCATACCAGTTAAAGCGTCCACCGGCATAGCTTATCTTTAATTTTCCGCCAAAATTGTCCTCGGGTTTAATTTCATCAACAAAAACCTCACTGGTTCCATCATTAAATTCCCGATAGATCTGGAACTCTCGCCCGTTCAGCGGCTGCCCTGCCCACAAACCTCCCAGGTCAACTTCAAAGTCTCCGAGGGATCTGTTAACATGCAGACTTACTCGCCTTGTTTTGGGCTGAGGAATTGCAAAGGAACTCTCTGTTGCATCTCTGCGCTCAAGATCCTCATGATACATACTCGTAATCTCGTAATTGCCAACATTACGCGTGTATTTAAGAAGAACAGCAGGGTTTGCTCCCCACCAGAGCTGCGGGCCGAATGCAAGTTTCAACCCTTTCAGCTCTCTTTTGAATTCTGCTTCGAAACCAAATGGCGCTACTGCATTATAAATATCAATTTGCGGTCCGTAGTTAGCTTCAGGATAGAGATTGAAAAAGTCACCCTCATACGCCCAGTGGTAGTGGCCGGTGCGGTAAAACCCTTCCAGGTTGAACCATCTGTGATCCCAGTTCAAGCTTGCATTGTAGACCTGAAAGCGATTGAGTGACTCAACTCTCGTGTTTCCATCAGGGCCGCTCAGGGTTACCGGGCGGGCGCGGTTTTCATAGAAAATTTCATCTATCGGATTCTGTGCCACATTGCCCACAACGTTGAATTCTATATTGGCTCTGACATTGGGTGCCGGATTGGCTTCAACGCCGAAATAGAATGACTGCAGGTGATCAAAACCCAGCTGGTCCGGAAATTGTCGCACATTTGGGTTAGGCTCATCAGGCGTGGTAATGAGGCTCCCGCCGGTGTTAAAGGTGGTGAATTCGGCCATAAACCTGCTCAGACGAATGCGGCTGTTTCGTTCGCTTTCAAGCGCTGCCTTGTCGCCTCTGGCTTTCAGAAATCCTTCTGTTAGCGAAATACCGTCAAAATAGGATTCGATGGTATCGTAGCTGACTCCGGTAGCGTATGGATCAAACCCGTGTGCATCCTTCAATACATAGTAGGCAGCCCTGGGATACAGCTCGTAGTGGCCTGTCGGTGTGGTTGGCCCTTTGGCCATTATTCCGAACCACTCTTCGTTCATGTTGTTCTCACCCTCAACATAGTCGCACTCATAACCACCATTTGCCCACGATGCGTTAGTATTGTGCACGTCAAGATCTGTGGTTTGCCCATACTTCCACCAACCATCACTAAACTGAAACGTATAGCCACCTATCGAGTTTTCAGCCCGGCCAATACCGGCAGCTTGCTGATAGATTTCTCTCCAGTTTCCGTGCTTATAGTAGGCCTGGCAGACCTGGTCCTCCCTGTTGGTTCGGGCATTAAAGGCATCTGCCCCAAATTCGGTGAGAAGCACCGGTTTCCCATATTCATTTTTTACCCGATCGTATAAATCAGTGAATGATACCCCCCGATATACGTTGGCTCCGAATATGTCCATATCAGGTACTTCCTCTACAATAATATCCAGGAACAGAAGGTCTCCGTTGGCCATCGCAATCGGGCGATCAGGGTCAATCTCCTTCATGGCAACTGCCGCTTGATTAAATAGCCTGTACATGTGGCGAGCCCTGATTGTGGATACCCGGTCAACTACCGGTATGTCTTCCGTTTCTGCCCCGCCCCAGAAAAGCCCGTAGTTATTTTCATTGCCGAGCAGATAAAGCAGTAAACCACGGGTACCCCTGAATTCGCGCGCCAGTTCAGTAACTTCTCTCATCAGCAGTTCAACAACCCGCTCATCCGAATATTCAGTATTGGCCACCCAGGCGCCGTCTAATGTTAATCCGTAACGACCAAACGAGTGATTCAGCATGGTGTAAATACCGAAGTTATCATAGATATACTCAATCCACTTTTTCGGTATACCGGTGTATACTCTGATTGAATTCACGCCCATATTTTTGAGAAGAGCCATTTCATAGTCGAGAGCATCTCTAATAAACTCGTCAGATTCATTCCAGATGCTGTACATGTAGTTGGTACCTATTGGGAAAAAATCCCAGTTCATGCCATTTACCATTAATGGCTTCTCGTTTACAAGAAGCCGCCAGCCGTCATCACTTTCCTTAACTTCAATTCGATCGGATTGTGCAACTGCCGTGGCAGATATCATTAGCAGAACAGTGAGGAGGCAAAAGATGTGTTTCATTCTATTTATACTATGAGGTTTACGAAGGTTATTGCCACCTGCAAAAACATCTGTAATGATGCTGATACTGCCCCTGCCCGGTTATCACAACCTGTTTACACTTTTATATTATATCGACAGTCACCAACTCCAAAGCTTTGTAAGATTCATGCATGGCATTCACCCAAAATTTTAAGATTGTAGAAGTTTGGAACCGCTTCTTCCATTTTAAAGATTACCATCCATATGTGCAAATATTTTTCACATTCATGAAATTTATTTTCCCTGTCATTAAAATCTCCATGGCTTTTTTCCTGCATTCCTACAGGCTTGAGATGATTTTCAAACTGCCTTAACTTCATATTTATATCAGTTTAATCCACACATAAGCCCATTTTATATGCGTTACTACCCTCAACTCTCCAAGCTTCATTCTTAAAAAATGAGCGGTGCAATAAATTTTTTATTTTTGTGCAAAATATTTTCAGTAGATTGCGTGTTGATATCCTAGCTATTTCCTGTGGCCGAATGGCTTTCTTGAAAATATTTTTTAACTTTCTGAAACATATTAACCACTACAGACTGCCATGATTGAAAAGGTGACACTAAGCGACATAGCAAAGGATACAGGCCTTTCCATATCAACAGTATCCAGGGCCCTCTCTCAATCGGGAAAGATCAGCAAAGAGAATGAGAGGAAAGTTTTTGAAAGCGCTCACCGTTTGAATTATCCTCTCACGAATATCCATACTCCCATTGAGCTCAGAAAAAGTATCAATATTGCCCTGGTAACCCGGCATTACACAGGTGAATTTTACGCATCCCTATTTGAGGGTTTCGACCAGGCGACCGAGAATACCAAGGTAACCATGAACCTTACAAGCGTAAGCCATACATCTTCTCCAATTCCTCAAATTATCTCAGAACTGAATAACAGACATTATGATGCTGCCGTGATATTTCTGCCTGATTTCAAAGCAGCTGACTACATGGAACTGCTGGAGTCTGTTTCCGGCAACTTCCCGATTGTATCCATCGCACCCATTGCAAATCCGGTTATGGATACTGTTACTTTCGACAACTACCGTGGCGGATATCTTGTGGCGAATCATTTTGAGGAGCGCGGCTATAAAAATTTGGGGATTATTCAGGGCCCTATAAAACAATCTGAAGCCATGCTTCGAAAGAACGGATTTGTGGACTACATTCAGGCCTCCGACAAATTAAACCTTATTTGGCAGTATAATGGCGACTACTCTTTTCAGAAAGGAAAAGAAGCCTATGAAGACTTTAAGAAACTAGACAATAAACCCGATGCCATTTTTTGCAGTAATGATGGAATGACTCTTGGCTTCATGCACGACGCAATTCGGAATGGAGTTCACATACCTGATGATGTAGCTGTAGCGGGCTTTGATGATCTCCCTACCTGCGACCTCTATACTCCAACCATTACGTCGGTTCACACCTCATATACCATGCTGGGCAAGAAAACAATTGAGCATATATTTAACCGCCTCAGTGAAAAAGCAGAAAGGCAGCACACAGGCTACACTAGCCTTGTACCCGTATCATTGAGTGTAAGGGAAAGTTCTACACAACTTTCCAACGTATTCAGAAAATACTACCCGAACAATACGTAGATTTTTTGAATCCGAAAGCATTATGCCAAAGCATCAAAAAGCTCAGCTCCAGCCCTATAAAGACGCATCGCTGCCAGTACCTTATCGGGTTGAGGATTTACTGAAGCGAATGTCGATTCACGAAAAAATCGGGCAGATGACACAGCTCGATATTACAGTGATCAACACAACGGGAAAGCAGAAGGATTTGATTCTCGACCCGGAGAAAGCCCGGGATATGATTCTCAGCCACCATGTAGGTTCATTTCTGAATGGAGAGGCAGAACAGCCTCAAACCTGGTACAGCTACATGAGCAAGCTTACCCGGATTGCCGTCGAAGAATCCCGGCTTGGAATCCCCCTTATTTACGGAATTGACCACATACACGGGGCCGGATATCTGGAAGGGGCAACCATATTCCCCCAAAACATCAATCTCGGCGCGACCTTCAATCCGGAGCACGCTTTAAGCGAGGGCCGGATTACCAGCCTGGAGTCGGCCGACCTGGGCCATCACTGGATATTCGCACCTGTGCTGGACCTTGGTGTGAATCCTCTCTGGCCAAGATTCTGGGAAACTTTTGGTGAAGACCCGCATCTGGCTTCAAAAATGGGCGCAGCCTACGTAAATGGACTACAAAACAACCCGGAAACGGCTCCCTACAGGCAGGCAGCCACAGGTAAACACTTTCTTGGTTACTCCGATCCGAAAACAGGGCGTGACCGCACACCCGCTCAACTTTCGATGCAACAAATCCATGAATTTCATCGCTCCTCATTCCAAGAAGCAATTGATGCTGGCCTGAAAACAATCATGACTAACAGCGGCGAAATTAACGGCGTTCCGGTTGTGGCTTCGCACACCATTCTCACCAAATTACTGAGGGAAGAGATGCAGTTTGAGGGCGTAGTGGTTACAGACTGGGATGATATCGGGAAACTTGTAGATTTTCACTATACGGCCGCAAGTTACAAGGAAGCCGTATTTGCATCCGTGATGGCGGGAATCGACATGAGCATGACCCCTCTGCACCTCAGGTTTAACAAATGCCTGATGGAACTGGCAGAAGAGGGTCGTATTACCGAAGAACGGATCGATCAATCCGTTCGCAGAATTTTGAAATTGAAATTTGAGCTCGGATTATTTGAACATCCGTTTCCGCGCAATGACCGGTTCGGCCGGATAGGAACCCTTGAAAACCGCCAAAAAGCCCTTGATGCTGCGCGGGATTCTTTGGTACTGCTGAAAAATGAGACCCATACCCTGCCTGCCGAAGCCCCCATGCGCATCGGGGTTCTGGGCATCAGTGCCAACAGCAAACGAAATCTGTGCGGAGGCTGGACCCTCACATGGCAAGGCGGCGCAGAGTCTCAGTTTCCCGAAAACATGCCAACCCTCTACACCGCACTCGCAGCTGAATACCCGGGTGCCGATGTGCAGTTATTTTTGCCGGATGATATTCCCGATCCTGCAGCAGCATCCCGGTCTGAGGTCTCACTTTTTATTGAAAAACTGGACAGGCTTGACCTGCTCGTTTACGCCGGGGGTGAAGAGCCCTACTGTGAGTTTGCCGGCAACATTAACGACCTGAGCCTTCCGGCCAATCAGGCAGATGAGCTGAAGCTGATTCGAACATCATCAACCCCGCTGGTTCTTGTGCTGGTACAGGGCCGGCCACGCCTGCTGGGTGAACTATTGAATGAAATGGATGCCGTGATGCATGCCGGTCTGCCCGGTTTTGAAGGAGCAGATGCAATCGCCAGTATCATAAGCGGCAGGGTTAATCCATCCGGGAAATTGCCGTTCTCATACCCAATGCACCCGAACCACTACCTGCCCTATAATCACAAAAAGAGCAACCTCTATTTTTTCGATATAGAAGAGGCCAATCAGATAACTCAAACAGACGAAAGCCCCTCACTATTCCCCTTCGGTTTCGGCCTCAGCTACACGAAGTTTGAATACTCCCACCTAAAGCTCAGTTCCGGCACCATGAGCAAGAGCGGGCGCATCTCTGCGACGGTCACCGTTACCAACACCGGAGAGAGGGAGGGCACGGAAGCCGTTCTCTGGTTTACTTCAACTCATGTTGGCCGGATTACCCGTCCTGTGAAAGAGCTCAAGCACTTTGAGAAAATCACGTTGAAACCGGGTGAGTCCGAAACTCTCGAATTTGTGATTACTCCGGATAAGCTCTCTTACCCGGACGAAGATGGAAACACTGTTCTGGAAAGGGGTAAATACAGCGTAATGGCCGGTGATCTGGAAGCAGGCTTCAGCATTGATCTGTAGATTCGAAGGTATTTCCAAGGCGCAAAGCGCAGAGCATGTGGGGCGCGGGATTGATCCCGCGATTATTTGGTGCAGGACTTCGCGGGCCAACCTCCGGATTCTATCTCTTGGTTTTTTACAGATCGAGGCCGGAGGTTTAGGGTTTCGATCTTTTCGAAGTTACCGACCAATCGTTCCTACGGAACGTGTTAGAGACCCATTATTCAACTTTCGAAAGGGGACAATCCTAAATTGGCTTTTATCTCAAACTCACGTTAATTAAATCAACGGAAACACAAAGTTGCACTCTTACATTGTGCCGGGTTTGTTTATTTTGATTGTATGAAGCTAATCAGAAACATCATTGCGGGCATATTTTTGGCGGGAAGTCTGCTGTTTGTAAATGTTCAGACGAGCCTTGCTCAGGAGTTACAGCGCTACTCTTTCGATTCCCGTCATATGGGAACACAGATCACCATTATTCTTTACGCCGGGGATGAGACCGTGGCATATCGCGCAGCAGAGGCTGCATTTGAAAGGATAGAAGAGCTGAATCAAATAATGAGCGACTATATTGAAACGAGTGAAGTGAACAGGCTATCTAAAAAGTCAGGGTCAGGCAAATGGATGAAAATCAGCGATGACTTGTATAATGTACTGGAAACGTCCGTACAAATTTCTGAGATGACAGGAGGGCTGTTTGATGTTACGATGGGACCGGTAACCCATGAGTGGAGATATATACGAATGATGGGTGAACCGGAACTGCCGGATGAAGAAAAACTGAAGCGTTTACTTGGCAAGGTTGGATATCAGCACATAGAATTTGACCCGAATACAGGATCGGTACGTTTAATAAACAAAAATATGCAGCTCGATTTGGGCGGCATTGCCAAAGGTTTTGCCGCTGAAAAAGCGATCAAAAAACTGAAGGAGTTTGGAATTGAATCGGCGCTGGTAGATGCGGGGGGAGATATCACGATATCGGCACCTCCGCCCAGCCGGGAAAGCTGGATAGTTGCCGTACCCAAGGGAATCACGGATGGTGATAGGTTGATGGCATCGCTGAAATTGCGTGATAAAACAGTTACCACATCAGGAGATATGTTTCAGTTTGTAGAAATTGACGGTGTACGGTATTCACATATTATAAACCCAAAAACCGGGCTCGGCTCAGTCCAAAGAATTCAGGCAACCGTAATTTCAGACAGCGGAATGTATGCCGATGCCCTCGCCTCCGCCTGTACGCTGATGCAGCCCGAAGAGTGCCTGAACCTTATCAGCAAGTTTGACAATACAGAAGCAGTTCTATACCGGGCTCGGGATGGTGAGATTGAAGAGTGGACATCCGCAGGTTTTGGCCGGTTTATGGAGTAAAAATGGCTGGCGGCAGTTCGGGCTGAGAATAGGTAAAAAACTGAGTTTCACTTCGTGTAGAAATAATAAGCCCAAAGGAATTCCTGCCGGGCGATTCAAATTCATAATTGAAGTGCTCCAAAAGACCCTGCTTTCGCATAGGGCGTGAAGACATGCCATGGAATTATCCAAAATTCTGTTAATTCATAAGATCAGTGCAGAGTCATTAGCTCTGCACTGAGCGATAATGAAAGGTTTGTTTTTAATGAGGTTCTGTTACACCTGGCACAGGTACCGGATAGTATCCATTTTCGTCGGGTTTAACCGGTGGCTCCATATCCAAGCCAACGTAATCAGGCATTAACTGAGCATCAGAATTGATCGCGTCATCCCAGGTAATGAGTCTGCCGGAGTACGTAGCCATTCTTCCCATAATGGCCGTCATGGTGGTTTTTGCTCCATAATCTGTATCATCAATCACTTCGCCTTTGCGGATGGCAGCGAAAAGTTCATCATGCTCCTGCTGATACGGATTCGCATCATTAAAACCGTCATGATCATACCGTAATATTCCGTTATGATCGCGGATAACGGCATTATGGCTGCTATTGAGTGTAACCGTTCCGCGTGAACCCTGCAGGTGCTCAGCTACCCGGGAAAAGGTATTTCTCTGGTGGCGACACTGTGCCGAAATTATCGCGCCGCCGGGATAGGTGTACTCAACAAAGTGGTGATCGAATATTTGGCCATACTCCTTGCCGGTTCGCACCTCGCGCCCGCCCATTCCCTGGGCAGTTGCAGGGTACTCACCGATATACCAGTTGGCAATATCTATGTTATGAATGTTCTGCTCTAGAAGCAGATCTCCCGCCAACCAGGTAAAATAGAACCAGTTATGCACCTGGTACTCCACTTCCGACATCCACGGTTCGCGGTGGCGTACCCAAACGCCGGCATCATTCCAGTAAACCTGTCCTGAAATGATTCGTCCAATCTGATTATCGGATATTCGTTTAAAAGCTTCACGATAGTTTTTTTGATATCTGCGCTGGAGGCCGAGAACAACATTCAAGTTCTTTTCTCTTGCTACTTCGGCGGCATCCAGGAATTTTCTCACACCGGGGGCATCCGTTGCTATGGGCTTTTCACAAAACATGTGGACACCGGCTTTTACAGCTTCTTCAAAATGAGCAGGGCGAAATCCGGGAGGGGCCGCTAAAATCACCACATCGGCCAAGGCAATGGCATCTTTATAGGCATCAAAACCTACAAATTTATGCTCTTCAGGCACATCCAGCCTTCCGGTTTCAAGGTGACGCTGTGAAAGCGTATCGTAACATGTATCAAGCCTGTCTCTGAACAGGTCGGCCAGGGCAACAATCTTTACGCCGGGATCGGCATTCAAGGCCTGATTGGCAGCTCCTGTTCCTCTGCCACCGCATCCGATTACGGCCACTTTCAGCGTTTCACTACCGGCCGCGTACGCACTTTGGCCAATGGGGAGTGAGCTTAATAAAAGACCCCCTCCTGCTGCAAGTGTCGTTTTTCTCATAAAATCACGCCGGCTTATTCCTGTTTTAAAAATATCTTTTTCTCCATTGCTACCGCCTGTCATTAAAGTTTTAAAGTAATACTCCTTACCGGGTTACATTCACCAAGTTTTAGTTATAGTCCTGAATAGCCTCAATCCAGTACTCTTCCATATCTTCTGCCGATTCGGGCTGATTTGCAGGCTTCACTACCCTGAAGCCGATGTTAAAAGCATTTGTGTGCCACCAAAGGCTTTTCGGGAGCTGCGGGTCGTCTCTCTTCCAGTTTGGATCTGATCCTCTTCGCTGAAAACAACTGGCCTGCTCCGGACTATCCATCCATGACCCTCCCCGTACGGCCCGGGGATAGAGTTCATCGGGCCTGAACCATGGATTTACGGCAGGTTCACCTTCAAGGCGCTGAATATAATCTTCGTGATACTGGTCGAACGTCCATTCAGCAACATTTCCGAGCATGTCATGAATACCCAGCGAATTGGGTTCTTTGCTGCCCGGTTGATGATAAGTTCTGCCGCTGTTTTCCCTGTGCCATGCGTGCTGATCAATGCCTCCGGGGTGATCTTCACCCTCTATCCCCCCGCGGCAGGCAAGTTCCCACTCTGCTTCGGTTGGAAGCCGATAGAAATTGCCGGTTTTAACCGTGAGCCACTTTGTAAACATGAATGCGGCATAGTGGGTCACATTTACGGCCGGGTAGCCATCCGTTCCCATTCCACGCGTTAAATCCCCCCAGGATGGAGAGGGCGTAGAAATTACATCAGCGGGGATATCAGCCTCACGAAGCACCTCAAGCACCTCATCGGTCAACGTGGGTGAAGAGATGGCATCAGCATCAATATCCACGCCATAAAACGTTTTAAATAAATCTCTCCTCAAATCTTCAAGAGATGCATTGGCAAATTGATTGTATAAATCCCAGGTGATTTCGAATTTACTGATCCAGAACGGATCTACCTCCACTTGATGCTTGCCGCCATATTCGTCTGATCCCATGGTAAATTGTCCTCCGGGAACCGGAACCATCTCAACCATTCTATCAGTTCCTTTTATCGATTGAGAAAACTCCTCAAAAGGTATAGGGTCAGTTTCGTGATGAACCTGACTTTCGGTTAGGCCGTACCCGGTCAGCAGGGAAGCCATTACTATAAGCAGGCCGACAAATAATTTGTTTTTGAAACCCATAAGTAATAATTAGAGTCATCATTGATTTTACATATAATTAATATCTGTTCTTAAAGTGTATAAAAACATAGGGGTTTCCCTGAATGATGATGACTCCTTGATTTAATTCTTCATTCAGCTGTCCGTTTTCGTTAAAAAAGGCTGCTGTTTCAAAAGACGCCGTATAGTAAAAATGGTATTTAATTGGACGAAATATCCTCCGTCAATTGGGGTTTCGATTCAGACCAAGGCATCTAAATCGAAGGATATGCGATTTGCGATATCCGAAGTCCGATTTAACGATTGATAGAACAACCCAAACTTGAATTCGCAGCGGAGGAAAGCNGTGTTTAGGNTTGTTGAGCTTTCCTTATATATTTGCTCTTCTGTATTAAAAAATCTGATCGTTGGTGTTGCGAAGCAGTGCTTNGCGGTTTACGCAAAATCCCCAATAACCTTAATGATCTTTTCCAAATCCTCATCGCCAACCTGAAAGTGGAACGTTGCCCGGATGGTCTTCGGGCCAAAGGGCACCATACCTACACCGGCTTCTGTGAATTTTTTAAGTGCCTCTTCGGCTGTACCGTTTTTTACATTAAACAGTATGATATTGGTCTCTATGGTTGAGAGATCGATTTCAAAGACTGGGTTTTCAGCTATAGCTTCCGCTAATCTACGGGCTCTTCGGTGATCACTCTTCAGCAAGGATAAGTGGTTCTGCACAGCATAGTCTGCCGCAGCAGCCAGAAGTCCTACCTGCCGCATTCCCCCGCCCCACATTTTCCGAAATCTGCGCGCTTTTTTGATGTGATCTTTGCTTGCCAGCATCATCGAACCGACCGGAGCACCCAGTCCCTTACTGAAGCAGATGGAGATGGTATCGGCAATGGAACCGAAAAACTCAGGTTCTATTTCGGTTTTCACTATTGCGTTCCAAATCCGTGCGCCATCCAGGTGGAGAAAAATTCCATGTTCATCGGCAAGATTACTGAGTTCGATCAACTCCTCTTTCGAGTAACACGCCCCTCCCCCCTTGTTCGTTGTGTTTTCAACAGCGATGACGCGGGTGTGCGGATCCCAATCATTTTTTGGCCGAATAGCTGATTCTGCCAACTCCCGATTTAACTTTCCCCTGACCCCTCTCAGCGGACGAAGCTGTACCGAGGAGAGATGTGCCGCGGCACCCGACTCGTAGTTAAACACATGGCCCAGCTCATCAATAATCACCTCATCGCCCGGCTGAGTCAAAACAGCAAGGCAGAGCTGATTACTCATGGTACCGCTCGGTACAAACAACCCGGTTTCCATTCCAAACATCTCCGCCATTTTTTTCTCAAACGAATTTACGGTGGGATCTTCAGAGAAAACATCATCCCCCACTTCAGCTTCAGTCATTGCTTTTAGCATTTCGGGTGTTGGGCGGGTAACGGTATCACTTCGAAGGTCGATCATTTGGGATTTATAATTTATTATTGATGATTTATTATTGCCGGTTGAAATGAATTGGCACCCCTAAATCCCCTCTCCAGATGGGACTTTTTATCCTTTTCGCGTTCCAGGCCAAAGCGACGCTGACAGAGCGGTGGAAATGCACCACCGTGCTGTCAGGTCTGCTTCTCAATACTCAAGGCTAATACTTAAAAAACCCTTCCCCCGTCTTATCTCCCAGTTTACCGGCGTCTACCATCTTTACAAGCAGCGGACAAGGTCGATATTTCGGGTCTTTGAATCCATCATAGAGAACATGAAGAATGTCGAGGCAGACGTCGAGACCGATGAAGTCGGCCAGTCGCAGGGGCCCCATCGGGTGGGCCATGCCAAGCTTCATTACTTCATCCACATGAACCGGTTCTGCAACCCCTTCGTGCACGCAGAAGATCGCTTCGTTAATCATCGGCATTAATACGCGGTTCGAAACAAACCCGGGAAAGTCGTTGGCCGGTACAGGAACCTTGCCTAGTTTTCTAGAGGTGTCCATAATCAGGTCGGTCACTGCCTGCTCTGTCTCCAGACCATTAATCACTTCCACAAGCTTCATTACAGGAACGGGATTGAAAAAATGCATGCCGATAAATTTCTCCGGACGTTTCGTTACTGCAGCCAGTTTTGTAATGGAAATTGACGATGTGTTGCTCGCTAAAATAGCATGGGAAGGAGCATTTGCGTCAACCTGTTCAAATATCTTTTTCTTCAGATCATAACTCTCAGGAACGGCTTCAACTATAAGGTCTGCATCTTTTACCCCATCAGGTATACTTAATAATGGCTGGATTCTTTCAAGAGTGGCCACTTTATCTGATTCAGAAATCTTCTCTTTACTTACCATCCGGCTCAGGTTCTTATCGATCGTGTTTATTGCACGATCTGCAAACTCCTGTTTTGTCTCAATCAGTTTCACATCAAATCCATTTTGTGCGAACACATGAACAATTCCATTGCCCATGGTACCGCCTCCAATGACAGCTACTTTTTTTATATCACGCATTGTTTTACTCCTCTACTTTAGTTGAATATTCATTTCATTCGGCTTTGAGAGTATGTATTTTGATTGGAATTTTCAATCTTTACAACTCTTTATTTAGATTTCTTTACACACTTGCAATGAGATCTCTCTTTCGAATCTTAATTTTACTGTTCGTAATTCTGATAGGATTAGCCTCTATCGGTATCTATTGGACGTTTTTCAAGCCGTTACCCAACTACTCAGCTACGCTTCAGTTAAATGGACTTCAGCAGCCGGTAGATGTACACTGGGATCCCTATGGTGTTCCCTATATTTATGCCCAATCTGATGATGACCTCTATTTCACCATCGGCTATATTCATGCTCAGGACAGGCTTTGGCAGATGACACTTTCACAGCTCAGCGCTGAAGGCCGGTTTGCAGAGTTTCTCGGAGAAGACCTGATCGATCTGGATATCTATCAGCGCACACTCGGTTTCTGGGAAACTGCCAAGAAAATTGAAGAAGAAGCTCCCGAAGAACTTCTTAGGTCTCTTCAAAAATATGCTGATGGCGTAAATCATTTTATTGATACCCATCCCAAAAGCCTTCCAATAGAGTTTTCCCTGCTCGGCATGAAGCCTATTGAGTGGACAGTTACCCACTCTATCGCCATTACCCGGCTTATGGCCTGGGATCAAAACATACACTGGTGGAGCGAGCTCACCTACGCCTACCTGGAAGAGCAGCTTGAGCCTATTCGGCTGCAGGAGCTCTTTCCGCGCTATGATGACCGCTACCCTACCACACTGAACAGTAACGAAAGCAGAAGGCTTGCCGCCTCAACACTTCCGTTAATTGACCTGGAGATGAAACGGCGCACCCGGCTTTCTATAGAGGGATCTCAATTCGGCAGCAACGCTTGGGCGGTAAACGGCAGCAAGACGGAATCGGGCCTGCCCATTCTCTCCGGAGATCCGCATATGGGTTTAAGTATTCCGGGGTATTGGTATGAAGTCCACTTTTCTGCTCCCTCCCACAAAATCACAGGTGCTACCATACCGGGAACACCTTTCGTTATACTGGGTCAAAATGAGCATATCGCATGGAGCATAACCAATATGATGGCAGATGTAGTTGACTTTTTTATTGAACAGCCGGCCGCCGGCAACTCAGTATATTATGTGAGCGACAGCACTTCGGAACCGGTAGTGACCCAGCCATTTTCTTTTCGAAATGAAATTATCAAAGTGAAAGACGGCGACGACAAACTGCATCGGGTCAGAAAAACTCAAAACGGGCCGGTTGTCAGTGATCTTTTAAATGAAGACGGGCTTTTTGATGATCAGATCATCTCGCTATCGTGGACCGGCCACAGCATAAGTCATGAAGGCTGGGCAATTTACAATATGAATCGGGCAACCGGTATTGAGCAGTTTGAAGACGCTATTCGCGATTTTAAGTCGCCGGCAATGAACTTCACCTATGCCGACAAAGAGAATAATATCGCGCTCTTTAGCGCGGCAAATATACCTATCCGGTATCATGATCCCCTACTCTTTCGTAAAGGGTGGGATCCCGATTATGCCTGGAATCAAACGATCCCTTTTGAACAGCTTCCAAAATTGATTAATCCGGCGTCGGGTATTGTAGCACATTCCAACAATAAGCTCCATACCGACAACTACAGGCACTATATCGGTTCGTTTTGGGCACCTCCATCACGTATCATGAGAGTGACGCAGATTCTGGATCAGAATGACAGCCTCACCACAGAGGCTATGCAGAAGCTTCAATATGATGCTTTTTCTGAACATGCCCGTGAAATCGTTGAAATCATACTGCCGATCTTAAGAGCCGGTGATGGTAATGAATTTACCGGCATCCTCTCCTACCTGGAAAACTGGGACTATTATTACCTCCCCAGCTCAACAGCCGCAACAATTTTTGATCTCTTTTTTATGAATCTCGCCAGGAATACCCTGGCCGATGAAATAGGAGAAACTGCATACCAATCCCTCATAGAGCTGAGCTATCTGCCTGTTCAGATCATCAGCAGAATGCTGAGGGACGACAGCGTATATTTCAACCGGATTGATACTGATCGAACTGAAACCCGTGGCGAAATGGTCAGGTTAAGCATGCGGCAGACTATTGACCAGCTTGAGGAAAGATTCGGCCCGGAAGCTATTGAATGGAGATGGGAGAACCTCAATACCATTACTCTTCGGCCGCCGTTGCTCGGAGAAGCAGCAGAATCAGAAAATGCACCCGCAGCATTTAAAATGATCGTGAATAATCTTTTTAGCAAAGGCCCTTACCCAACTCACGGGAACAGTATGACGGTAAATAAATCGGAATACAACTGGAACCGACCATTTGAGGTGACGCTGGGTCCATCTATTCGCAGAATTATTGACTTTTCTACACCCGGAAGAAGCCTGTCCGTACTGCCAACCGGTCAATCCGGAAATCCCATGTCTACCCATTATGGCGATCAAACCGAACTCTGGCTGGACGGCCGCTACCGATTTATTTATCAGGATAGCACCTTTTTTCAGCACTCCAGTTACCAGACAATGCGGTTGAAGCCTGAATAATCCCTTAAAGTTTTCCAAGTACCGTTTCTAACGATTTTTTAACTCCTGAATATCAAACTCCATGAGCAGACTTATCATACATACACTAAGCCGTTCAACACTGTTATATTCGCTGCTGCTATTTTCACTCCTGATTGTGATAAGCTCATGCAAAACGACTGAACCAACTCCTGAATTTACCTACCCACTGCTGCCGGCNCCCTCGGTTGCGGACGACACACTCACCGAGAGAATTGACATGGATGTGGATATAGACTCTCTGTTATCGGAAATGTCGCTTGATGAGAAGATTGGACAACTCTTTGTTGTGCCTGCTTTTGGTTCGTTTACAAACGATCGGGATCCGGCACTTTTGCGCCTCAAACGAGTTATCAGTAAATATCATATTGGCGGTGTGCTCTTCTTCCGGGGAGACATCTATGGACAGGCCATGCTTACCAACCAACTACAATCTGTATCAAAAATACCTCTTTGGATCTCCCAGGACATGGAGTTCGGAGCGGCTATGAGAGTTGCCGGCACCACCCGGATCACGCCGGCCATGGGCGTGGCTGCGACCAACGATCCTGCCAATGCCTATCTGAAGGGCAAGGTGACTGCAAGAGAAGCATCTGCACTAGGCGTTCACCAAATCTATGCACCGGTTCTTGACATCAACAACAACCCTGAAAATCCGGTTATCAATGTTCGATCATTTTCTGCAGATCGTGACATTGTAACCCTGTTTGGCCAGTATTTAATTAACGGAATCGAGAGCGAAGGGGTTTTGGCTACTGCAAAACACTTTCCAGGCCATGGGGATACGGATACCGATTCGCACCTTGCCCTGCCTGTAATTCATCACGACTATGCCCGGCTCGATTCTCTTGAGCTCTACCCATTTCGCAAAACCATACAGAATGGGCTTCGAAGCATAATGAGCGCTCACATTGCATTCCCAAACATCAGTGACAACCTGGATCTGCCTGGAACACTGGATGAGTCTATTCTCAATAAGATTTTAATCGACACTCTCGGTTTTAACGGATTGGTGGTCACGGATGGGCTTGATATGCAGGGAATAACCGACAATTTTTCTCCCGGCGAAGCGGTTGTTCTCTCTTTACTTGCAGGTGCCGATAAAATGCTGATCAGCCCCGATGCGATGACGGCCATCAATGAGGTAAAAAAAGCCGTTGAATCGGGCCGGATCAGCGAGGAAAGAATTGAACAATCGGTCCGGAAAATTCTGACTCTGAAAAAAGAGCACCGGGTATTTGAAAATCATATGGTAGACTTGGAGCTCCTTAGTAATCAAATCAACACACCCGAATACCAAACCGTAGCCGACAAAATCGCACGCGAATCGGTAACCCTGCTCAAAAATGACAGGAATATTATTCCTGTTCGGGATGTGGACAGGCTCAAGATTCTTGCAGTTACCCTGGCCGATGACAGGTCTGGTGCAACCGGCACATCTTTTGCACGTGAGCTCAGAAAGTATCACAACAGTGTAAGTTTTCATGTATTGGACCAGAGAACCAGCAGCGAGGAGAAAACCGCCATATTGGATGCCGCCAATGATGCCGACCTGATCATTATTGGATCTTTTATCATTGTGCGATCTCATCAGCCCATGCAGGTGCAGCCCGAACAGCTTGCCCTGCTTCGCCAGCTTACAAGTTTGAACAAACCCTCTGCCGTGGTTGCATTCGGTAATCCATATGTAGTGAGAGACCTTCCCGGTGCAGACGTACACATGATGGCATGGTCGGCCGATAATAACCAGGTTGTTCAGAGTGTACCGGCCCTTTTCGGAGCCGCTGATATTAACGGGAAACTTCCGATAAATATGCCGGGCATGTATGAAATTGGTGATGGCATTGAGATAAAACAATCTGTTGTTCGGCTCGACCGCCCCGAGAATGCAGGCATGGTAACCGACTCGCTGCTTCACATTGATATGATTATGCAGCAGGCTATCGACGACTCGGTATTTCCCGGAGGTGTTGTGGGGGTAATGAGAAAAGGTTCAATGGTTTGGAATAACGCTTATGGGTATCACGACTATACCAAAACCAGAAGCGTTAGAAACGATGATGTTTACGACCTCGCTTCACTCACCAAAGCGATGGCAACAACCACTTCCATCATGAAACTGGTTGATGACGGATTAATTGATGTTGATGACCCGGTAGCAAAATACATTTCCGAGTTTAACACGGACGAGAAAAGGGATATTACCATAGAGCACCTGCTGCTTCATACATCCGGATTACCGGCGTTCAGGGTATATGTCGACAAATTGAAAACCCGCGCAGAAATTATTGATGCCGTTCGTAATGAACCGCTTGAAGCTGCTCCCGGCGTGAAATACACTTACAGTGATCTTGGGTTCATCCTTTTGGGAGAAATTGTAGAAGAGGTATCGGGCCTGAGGCTCAACCAATATGTCCGCACAAACTTCTTCTACCCGATGGGCATGTATTCCACTCATTTCAACCCGAAAAATATTGGCCGATGGATGAGCAGCCGCATTCCCCCAACGGAAATTGATATAACCTATTCACGGGGAACTGTTCAGGGTGAAGTTCATGACGAGCGTGCCTGGTTTATGGATGGTATAGCCGGCCATGCCGGACTCTTCGCTCCTGCCAGAGATATTGCCAAGTACGCCTACATGCTTTTAAACAGCGGCACCTATGGCGGGCACCAATACCTTTCACCCGAAGTTATTGAGCTTTTTACGAGTCGCCGCTCGCAGATCAACAAACGCGGCTATGGCTTTGACCGGAAAAGTGACGGGTTTAGTACTGCCGGAGAACTAACCGGTGAACGAACGTTCGGCCATCTTGGGTTTACAGGAACAAGTTTATGGATTGATCCCGATGAGGAGATTGCTATCATACTGCTTACAAACCGCACCTATCCCAGCAGAACATACGGCAGGGATATCAGCCGTATACGGGCTAAAATTGCCGATGCTGTGATGAATAGTTTGGAAAAGTAAGATTACCGACGGGTTTCATAGTCCCCCTTCGAAGGGGGAAAGTTCGCCAGCTGAGGGAGGGACACTCATTAACTAGTTCTTATATCGAACTCACGTAGATTTAAAAACAACTTAACACCACACATGAAAAGCTACACACCATACTCAGGCAGAGACGAATCCTGCCTCGTCCAGGGAGAGTCAGGATTGTATTATCCCGGTGTAAGGGTAGAAAACATCTCCTTCCCTCTCTCTATCTCCGCTATTCAGGCGGCGGTTTGCAGCTGTCTCGGAAATGGTGACCAGCCAATTAACGTATACAAATTCAACTCAGAGTCTGAGCTTTTCGACCAATGGGTGCGGGAGTTTGAAATGGAAATAGTGACGGAAGAGCCGCAAAATCCCAACCTGTTCAACCCCGTCAGGGATTCATCAACGGATATACCGGCTGCGCTTCGCGAGCTCACTGAAAAAACGGTCACTATCCATTCCGATTTTCCGGTAGCTGCGCTTCTTGATGTGGGCGAAGGCCTGATCGAAGGGGTTAACATTGAGACAAATATCTGGAGCCTGGGACTCTGCGCAGAGCGGGTTGCTATAGCAAGAGCTTTAGCCGCCGGTTTTACGGAGTTCAAATCCATTCATATCTATGCGCCAAAAGGTGATTTTTGCAGTCCCTGCGGGGCCTGCCGGCAGGTTCTTGCTGAATTTATGCCAACCCGGACTGCGGTACTTCACCATGGCGACGGCACGTTATCCAAACACAATATCTCTCAACTTCTGCCCTTGGGTTTTACCTCAGGCACATTGAAAAAATAGACATGGATTTTATTGCAGTACTCGACTACGAACATCTTGACAATGGCATGTTTTTAACCGCATTTGCGCGTTCCCTGGCAAGGAAAAAATCCAGGGGAATCATCCTTCACGGAGACAGCGAATATACAGAACGGCTTATCCAAACCGGAATGATGCGTGAAGATGCCACACTTCGATCCATCAAGGATCTGAATCATCGATTAATCGCCCTCTTTGCAGATCAGGGCGTCTCAACCATTGGAGTAAACGGCTATCAAAAATCATTGATCACGGCCGATGAGGATAAAATCACGGTCGACGAGATACAGCTCAACAAATTTCCTGAACAGCCCATGCTGCTTATCTCATGTTTAGCCTTTCAAACCGCAGGTAGCCGTCCTGTACCGGTAAGCCTCCCTTCACTGTCACTATTTTTAAAGAAAAAACTTGGCCTGGCTAAAGTAACCATTTTCAGCACCAATCAATCCTCAGGGGTAATTAAAGATGATCTTCCCAAAAAGATAACCCCTTCCGATACGGATCAGGAGTTCAAAAATCAGTTCATTCCCAAAAGCTTTCACCATGTTAAGGAAGATGTTTGGCTTACAACAGCCGATGAGTTTGGTAATTAAACGTTGAATATGCTACAGGTAAATTCTCATTTTAAAAGAAAATACCTCAAAAAAGCCTATTAATTGATTAAAATAGGGGTTTTTACTTGCTCCTTTACATGGGGTTATATAGTTTTGTGGTGAATTCCAGCGATAATTTTTGGATAAACATAAACTAACCATAGGAGTTATTAGAATGAATAGAATTGAGCAAATGCGATCAATGATTGCTGAATTGGAAGATGACATGAGCAAGTTTTATGATAAAGGTAACAAAGCTGCAGGAACCAGGGCTCGCAAGCAGCTGCAGGAACTAAAAAAGGTATCTCAGGAAATCCGCCTTGAAATACAGGACATGAAGAATTCCGGGAAGGTATAAGTTATTGGTCTTTTAGATTTTGAAGCCGCTTTAAAAAGGCGGCTTTTTTTATTTATAAAAATTTATCAATACAGCTTGACATACGATAAAACATCGCCTTATATTTAAGACTTCTGATTATTTAAAAATCGTTACGATTAATCAGAAAAAACATCTTCCTCGGTAGCTCAGTGGCAGAGCAATCGGAAGTTATCCGCCGGCCGGCGGACGCTGGTTCTCTCCCGGCATTTTGGAGAAACCCGCAATTTATTTATTGATTTTAAACAAACACCTTCCTCGGTAGCTCAGTGGCAGAGCAATCGGCTGTTAACCGATCGGTCGCTGGTTCG
>SL_3KL_010_SEDDRAFT_10000230_pt1 | contig 41483 bp, 39 predicted proteins | sample SodLakKL_010_SED_2_FD_10381 | JGI IMG/M metagenome (IMG submission 10381) | reverse complement strand
GACCAAATTTCAATACGGTCGCCGCTGCCGATGAATATGGCAGATGAATTAATATCAGACCACTCCATCAGGTGGGAGGGGAGTGAGATCCGGTTTTGTTTATCTAATGCCAGATCTTCTGCATATCTTAAAAAATTACGGATTACTGTACGTCCGTTTTTCCTGAAACTGTTTATACTGGCAAGTTTACCTTCTACAGCTTCCCACTGATCTTGTGGATATAAGTAGAGACAGGGCTCGAGGCCGCGAAGAATTGTGAAACGGTCGTTAGCATCGGGGTTGACGAGTTTGCGCAGTTTAGCAGGGAAAGCAACACGGCCTTTATTATCTACACTGTGTTCATATTGCCCTTTGAAACTTGGCACGAGAGATCTCTGAATTTTGATTGCTAAATTTAATTGGATAGCAGGTATTGATAAAGATACGGTCTAATTCCCCACTATCTCCCACTTCTCCCCACAATGTACCCCAAAGCCCCCTATTTTGTCAAGAGGAAAATGTAGTAATTAAAACAACCGTTTATTTTTAAAGCTGTACCATCAAAAATGTACTTTAAAATGGCTTCAGGATAGTTTTATAGCTATTAGTGACAGGGGTGGAGGAAAGTGGGAGAACCTGAAATGATGAACAGTTTAATCAAAGAAAAGACGCTTCCGGGGTGTGGAAAGATTGCAAAGTTACTGTTTTATAAATCTACATGTAGGGCATGAATGGGTATAAACACGGTTGTTGATTTGAATGAGTCAGATATTCGTTAAAAGGTTTTCAGAGCTAAGCTTTCAACAAACGACCATCGGTATTGGTCAGCTGAAAGTTAGCTGCGTTGTTCCAAAAATCGATCTGTTACGTTAAAACTTTGCTGAGCAAGTTTGATTAATTTGTCTGTCCTGCGATGCGTTTCAGGCATGAGGGGCTCTGAACAGAACTAAATGTAGCATTATGGGGTAGAGGGGCTGGTGTATATTGCTGGTTGAGTTAATATTGGGGGGGAGGGGGGTATTTTTCCGGATAGATTTTTTGATCTGATTGAATATGGTGTTCAACATTAAACTCAATTCCCAACCATGAACGAGACCGTATATATCTGAGCTTAATAACATTTTAGACCGATATGATCTGATATTCTTCTAAATTTCGTGATAATAGACAAAGTGGAGATCTGTCTATTTCCAAATACACATAAATCATAAAAATTGAACTATAAAATTAACGTATTTTATTAAATAAAATGAAAAAACTAATCATTGTATTAAGCACAGCGGCACTAATAGCTTTGGGTTTTAACGAAGTGGAAGCGCAGGATACCCGTTTTGGGTTGAAGGGTGGCTTATCACTTTACTCTATAACAGATAGTTTTGGTGAATTTGAAGAAACCTCAAATAGAAATCTCGGTTTTGCAGCCGGTATTTTTGTGGAAAAGCCATTCACGGATATTTTTTCACTTCAGGTGGAGGGTCTTTTTGTTCAAAAAGGTGGTGAGTATGAAGACAGCGAATTCGGTGATGAAATCATCACGCTTTCCTATGTGGATGTTCCGGTTTTACTGAAGGTGAATATCCCGCTTGATGGGAATGCTTCTCCGTATGCGTATGGTGGGGGATTTATAGGCTATCTTGTGGATGCATCGGCCGAAGAGAATGGTGCAAGCATTGATATAGATGAATTTACAAAGGATATAAACTATGGGTTGTCTTTTGGAGCTGGTGTTTCCTTTGGTGCGTTTAATATTGATATCCGGTACGACCTTGGGCTCGCAGATATTTATGATGAAGGAGACCTTTTAGATGACTTGGGAGAATGGGGAGACTTCTTTGGTCTGAGTGACATAAAAGCAACTACAAGCGGGTTGATGTTTACAGCCGGTATTTCATTCTAAAATGTCATTTCAGTACTGCTCATACAAAACCCCTCTTTTTCAAATGAGAAAGAGGGGTTTTTTTTATCTGTTTTACAAAGAAAGAACCCTGAAGAGATTTCTGCAACACTTTCATTAAATACTCTTGTATTCACAATTCATAGATTTTAATACAACTAATAAGCATATAATTTATAGGTCTGTAAATAATGTAACAATTTATATGTATTCTGTAATAATAACCAAGTAAATATCCATTAGTTTTTCTATAGAAATAAATGAAAAGATATCAAGAGAGAAAGCATTTGGAAGGCAGGGATTGAGCACCTGCCTTCCTTTTGTTTTTCATTATTCCAGTTATCAGTTTCGCTTACAATTAAATATTTATAATAATTTATAAAAAAATCATCTAATATCTATTAAGCAATACATGAAGAAAACACTAACAATACTTTGCATAGCTGGTTTGTTTGCATTTACAGTGAGTGAAACTCAGGCACAGGATACCCGGTTTGGAATCAAAGGCGGCTTGTCATTTTATAAAGTTGCAGGAGATTTTTCAATAGATTTAATGGGGTCATCGTTATCTGAAACTTTTGACACTGGAACCAAAATGGGTTTCCACGGCGGTATTTTCATGGAAAAACCCTTAAATCAATTCTTTTCGATACAGCCCGAGGTAAACTTTATGCAAAAAGGAAGCAGAGAATCAGACGATTTTGGTGACGATATTGATTCGTTTTTTGGTGCCTTCGAAGATGATGGTGTAACAATGAGCTATATTGATGTACCCTTACTGCTGAAATTAAATATTCCTCTCGGAGACAACCTGACTCCATTTTTATCTGCCGGCGGATATCTTGGTTATCTTTTAGGTGCCGAAGTTAAGTTCGAAGGATCTACTGAGGATATCAGTAATGATGTAAAAGACATAAGCTATGGCCTGCTTTTCGGCGCAGGAGTAAATTTTGGGTTTATTTTTCTTGAAGCTCGTTATGACCATGGAATGTCAAACCTGTTTGAAAACGATCTTTTTACGAGTGGTGAGTTTAACAACAACTTCAATGGTGATTTTGGAATCGATGTTAACATAAAAAACAGGGGCATTAGCCTGGCAGTTGGCTTTATTTTTTAAAAAAGTAAAATCTGTTTTAAACCTCCTTTTGATACATTTCATTTGGAGGTTTTTTTTTGTTAAAATATTCTTATTCAATTAATACTGTTACCACTTAATTCGTATAGTTTAGATTGTTACAGAAAGATAATTTAATATCATTTTGGTGATAAAGAATTCTACTAAATCAACTTAGTGTTGTGTCAAGAATGAAGTTTCCCGTCTTTTGATTGTTGACACGACATTAGTGGTAACGGTAGTAGTTGCGGTTTTCTGCAACATTGTCCTTTACGAGACAACACATCCGCCTCAGACGGAAAATTTCACTTCGTTGGAATCACTTACGCTCGGAGCGCAGCATCTGACAGGGTGTTTAATGTATCACAAATAATGTAAAGCTGTTTAGATAAAAAAAATACCGGCCTGAACCAGCGATTAGAATCATGAAAAATTAGAAAGTTATTAATAATCAGAAAATAACTTGCTTTTTATCCCGAAATCCAATCAATTGAATGGTAAGTTGCTTTGTAAGAATTTTATATGTTTTCGAAGGCTGGTTTTAAGAGTAGAAGCAGATCTCATTTAAAAAAGGGAAAATCATAATATTTTAAAGAGACGGGGTGAAAATTATGAAAACAAAATTATTAATCCTGCTATTGGTAATGGGAGCGTTTCTTTTTTGTAACACGATAAGTCTCTATGCCCAAAATGATATAAGAGTGGGTTTGAAAGGCGGGATATCGGCATATAAAGGCAATATTGATTTTTCCAATGTTGAGATGAATACGGATTATAACAGCGGAATACTTACCGGATTATTTGTTAATTTTTCAATTCATCATTTTATTTCTGTGCAGCCGGAACTGCTTTATGTTCAAAAAAATACAGGAGATATCAACGGATTGTTAAATGATTCGGATACCGTGGAATCGGCTTTTTCATATATCGATCTGCCGGTTCTGCTGCAATTGAAGTTTCCGGTGAATCAAGTGTTTTCTCCGTTTATAACGGCTGGACCCTATATTGGATATCTACTGGAGGCGGAAGATACAATCAACGGGGTTACGGAGGATGTAAGTGAATTCATGAAAGATGTTCACTTTGGCCTTCTATTTGGGGCAGGAGTGGCACTGGGCCGTTTTTACATTGAAGCAAGGTATGACCTGGGCCTTGCCAACACTATTGATGAGGATTCATTTTTGAATGGCAGTAATGGCGGGGCGGACTTCCTGGATGAAGTGAGCGTGAATGCAAAGTTACGTGGATTCCAGTTTTCAGCGGGAATTTCTTTTTGATAGTCAGGAGTATCTTGTTTTTACCCCGGATTTCGTTTCACGCCTGTCACGAACAAACTTGTCGGGAGGAATCGCTTCGATCGGTGCTCACAGTAAATATATTAAAACAAGTGTAAGGAGTTGCTATATTTTACTTTACAATTAAATGATGGGATCTTCAAATGAAACGCTCCGAATAGTTTGGTTCTCACTGATTTCACTGAATATAGCAGTTTTTTTAGATTTTTGGGATGGTTTGTGGCCATACTAATGTGGATATCAACAACCAGGAATAAATAGCCCTTAACTCGCAACGTTCTATGTAAAGTTACCATGACCGCTGAAGCAGGAGTCTTTTTATTACTCAAAAAAATTAAGCCGCAGAATGATCGATGATATCGGACCGACCGTTATCAGTTGCGGATGCTTAGGATATCGGCCAGTACTCCGGCAGCAGTAACATCTTTACCGGCACCCGGCCCCTGGATTACCAGCGGCTGATCGAAGTAGCGACGGCTTTTAATTCGAATGAGATTGTTAGTACCGTTCAGTTGGCCAATGGCGGATGATGTCGAAACCGACTCGATCCCAACTTTAATTTTTCCGTTTTTAAGACTTCCGGTATATCGGAGCGTTTCGCCTTTTTCTGCAGCCTTGGTGCGTTTCTTTTCCCAGATTTCATCGTATTGGTTCAACTCTTCCAGGAATGTTGCGGAATCCACATCTTTAAGTTGTTCCGGGATCAGCGATTCAACATCAAGTTCATCGCGTTCTATTTTCAAACCGCAAATACGTGCGAGAATCAGGAATTTTCGTGCTACATCCTCTCCCGACAGGTCGTCTCTGGGATCGGGTTCAGCGTAACCAAGCCTTCGCGCTTTAATGACCGATTTACTGAAACTATTGCCTTTGTCAAGTTCAGAGAAAAGGTAGGTCATGGTCCCGGAAACCACACCACTCAGCTCCAGGATTTCATCCCCAGTAAATTGCAGATTTTTGATAGCATAGATAATCGGCAGGCCGGCACCCACATTGGTTTCGTAAAGAAATTCCACGCCATTTTTTCCAGCTGTATAGTGCAGCGTATTAAAATCTTCCTGGCTTTGGGTATTGGCCAGTTTACTCGGGGTAACTACATGAATTTTATTTTCAAGCAGTTGAGGATAGAGCCGGGCAACGTCAGCATCGCCGGTGGCATCAATAAAAACTACTGATCGCTCAGGATAGGAGGCGAGTTTATCAATGATGGCATCCCAGTTTTTATCGGGGCCGCGAAGTAAGTCATTCAGGGAATATTCACTCTGGCTGCGATCGTACCAAAGTACGTGGCGGGCATTGCAAACGCCAAGAACACGCAGTGATTTTGCTGATCCGTTCCTGGTTACCTGTTTCAGTAATGTGCTGCCCACAGCACCAACTCCTGCTATAAATAATTTCTTCACTTTCGGGGCCTGCTCTGTTTCTGGCTGTTTTATGGCTTTTAATTGTGTCATGTTAATGTATAGCTGTGTTGTTTTTCAGTAAATGTCTGGATAATCTTTGTCAATTGCTTAAACTCTATAAGGAATGCGTCGTGGCCGTAAGGAGACTGTACTTCGCTGTACTCACCGTTAGAAAGTAGTTTGGCAAGCTCCTTTTGTTCGTAAACCGGATAAAGGTGGTCGGAATCTACCCCAATCACATTAACGGGAATCTTTACTTGTTTCAGAACTTCTTCAAAAGGTTTCCTTTCACGCGATACATCATGCGTATCCATTGCTTCGGTTAAAAGTATGTAGGAATGGGCATCAAAACGTTCGGCAAGTTTTTTTCCTTGATAGTTCAGGTACGATTCTACCTGAAAAAGATCTTTCTTATTTTCCTGTTCATTTCTGCCGAACCTGGACTCATAATTTTTGGGAGTTCTGTACGTGATCATGGCCATCATTCGTGCGGCGGCAAGTCCGCCATCAGGTCCGTCGTTTCTGTTGTAATTACCACCATTCCATTTGGGATCATTCTTTATGGCTGCCCTCTGTGCATGACTAATGCCGATTGCCCAGGCGCTATGAGCCTTACCCATTGCCATCAACACGGCAGACTGAATCCGCGGGTCCATGATTGAAAATTCGAGTGCCTGCATGCCGCCAAGAGATCCCCCCAGAACCAGCTCAATTCCTTTGATTCCGAGCCGGTCCAAAACCAATTGCTGAAAACGGACCATATCCCTCACGGTAAGGGAAGGAAAATCATTCAGATAAGGTTTTCCGGTTTCGGGGTTTACAGACCATGGGCCCACCGACCCGTACGGACTGCCCGGTACATTTATACAAATGATAAAGTTTTTTTCGGGATCGCAAACATTCCCCTTACCAAAAATTCCGGGAAACCACTCATCAGCAGCGGCGTGGCCCGTAAGTGCATGGCAAATCAGAATTACATTATTCTTCTCCTTGTTCAGCTTTCCCCAGGTTTTGTAAGCTGCTTCAGGATGTTTGAAAATAAAACCGGATTCGGTTATAAATGGATTGTCTAATATTACCTTTGTAATTCCTTCGTTCATTCTTTTTTGTTTTTAAAAAAAACCTACCAGAAGCGATGAACAACACTCCCGGCAGAGATTTTTTCAGTACGGTGTAAAGTGCACACTGCCATTCAATTCCACCGGATTTTTTATAATATCCAGCACAGGACAGCGGGTTACAGATAGTTTTTCAAGCGTTTTGAGCTTTTCGGTGTCGGTTTCATTGGTTTCGATTGTGGTTTTATAAGAAACGGATTTAAAACCGGCTCGCTCATCTGACAGGTTAAGAAAACCATGAAGATCCAGGTCACCTTCAACTTCTACGTTTACCGATTTCAGATCGATGTCCAGAACGGTAGCATACGCTTTAATAACAATTTCCTGGCATGCTGCAAAAGCACCCAGTACATATTCAACCGGGTTGGGACCTTTGTCAGTTCCGCCCAGTTCTACCGGTTCATCAGAAACGAACTCAAAATTCCGGATGTTTACATCGGTCAAAAAACCGTTTTCGAGTTTTGATTTGGCCCGGAATGTGGAGCCTGCCTGTTTCGGATCTTTTTGGATATTAGAAATCAGTTTCAGAATAGCTGCTTTTAGCTGTTCATCATTTGTGGAAATAAGGGTTTCTGCTGTACTCATAACTTTGTATTTTACGATTTCGTGAGATGTATGATGGGCCATTGGCTCTTCATACTGTTAATGGTAGCAGAACTCTGGGGGGAGTTCTGCTATTTTTTTGGATTCAGGTTAAGCTGCCATGCAGCGATACATGTTTAATATCGGTGTTGGTCGGATCTGCATAGTTGGTTTGCTGCCGTTTCGTTAGCCTCACCGTATCTTTTGCCAGATTCTCAAACTGTTCGAGAATTTCTTCGTATTGCTCTTTGGCAAAATCAAGTGCTTTCTGTATAGCAATCTCCGTTTTAGAGAGTTTGCTAAGGCTGCCTGAAATACCAGCAATTTGTATACTCATGCCGACTCATTATTTTCAGGCAATAACACCTGTTTTTTTGAAAGCTTGTTCAAAATCACCGATGATATCATCAATGTGTTCAATTCCTACAGATACCCGGATCAAATCTTCCTTCACACCGCTTGCCGCCTGTTCCACTTCATTCAGCTGCTGGTGAGTGGTGGAGGCCGGATGGATGACCAAAGTTTTGGCATCGCCCACATTCGCCAGGTGGCTCGAAAGTTCCACATTATCAATAAAGTTTCGGGCTGCATCATATCCGCCCTTCACTCCGAAAGTGAAAACAGAGCCAAAATGGCCGTTTCGTAAATACTTTTTGCCATTTTCATGGTGCGGATGATCAGGCAGGCCCGTGAAATCCACCCAGGTTACATGCTCGCTTTCTTTCAGCCAGTTGGCCAGTTTCAGGGCATTTTCATTATGGCGTTCAATTCTGAGTGAAAGTGTTTCCAGTCCCTGAAGCAGCAGGAAGCTGTTGAACGGTGACAATGCGGGGCCTATATCCCGAAGTCCGTCAACACGTGCCCGAATTGCGAAAGCGATGTTTCCGAAAGGCCCTTCATCTCCAAAAACTTCCCAGAAATTCAGTCCATGATAGGATGGAGAAGGGTCGGTAAAGAGCGGATACCTGCCGTTGCCCCAATTGAAATTACCAGCATCCACAATAACTCCGCCAATGCTGTTGCCGTGTCCGCCAATCCATTTTGTGGCAGACTGAACCACTACATTTGCTCCGTAATCAATGGGACGGACTACTGCACCGGCCGCTCCGAATGTGTTATCCACAACAAGAGCCACACCGTGTTTTTTTGCAACGGCCGAAATGCCTTCAAAATCAGGTACATTTCCGCGTGGATTACCGATCGATTCAACATAGAGAGCTTTGGTATTGTCATCAATAAGTTTTTCAAACGAATCGGGATCGTCATTATCGGTAAACTTTACATTTACTCCCAAACGCGGAAACGTTACTTTAAACTGGTTATAGGTTCCGCCGTAGAGATTTTGAGTGGAGACAATATTATCGCCCGCTTTGGCAAGTGTGGAAACAGCAAGAAACTGTGCTGCCTGCCCCGATGCCGTTGCTACAGCTGCAACCCCGCCTTCCAGAGCGGCTATCCGCTTCTCAAATACATCGGTGGTGGGGTTCATGATTCGTGTATAAATATTGCCAAAATCTTTTAATGCAAATAGTGTGGCAGCATGCTCAGTATCATCAAATTGATACGATGTGGTTTGATAAATAGGTACAGCTCTTGACCCAGTTGTAGGATCGGGTTCTTGCCCGGCGTGCAGCTGCAGGGTTTCGAACTTGTAGTTTTTTTCTTCTCCGTTTGTGCTCATGTTGGTATGGATTGATTAATTGATGGTTAAATTGCAAGTTGGTTGAAAAATTTCAGGCTCTTCCGATGGATTTTTTGAATCACGGATCAAAAACTGGTGGTCAACTTTTATGCAACGGTTCTGAATCATGAAAACCCCGGCCTGTTTTGCTCGTTCAGCTTGCTCGGGATGAGTACCAGTTCCAAGCTGTAACCAAATCGCTTTCGGATCTATTTCCAGGGCCTGATTCATTACCAGGTGAACATAATCAGGCTTAATAAAGACATCCACGGCATCCACTTGTTCAGGGATAGAAATAAGGTCGGGATAAGCTTTTTGTCCCAGTATTTCATCTGCTTCCGGATTTACGGGTATGATAGTGTATCCGGCATTTTGCAAATACCTGCCTACGTAATGGCTGTCTTTATGTTTATTTCGGGAAATACCCACGATTGCAATGGTTTTTATTTCTTTCAGTAAGTTTTCAATGTGGTCTGTCTCCTGAGACAATTCGGGAGTTGACCTCATTTTATTATCGTACCATGTATTAAAAGTTGTTCGCAATAGCTCAATAATTTATTTCTGAATTTCACTAATGTTTTTGTGAAACAAAAAAAGCCTCTTCCAAAAACCCCGTGGGAAAGATTTTCAGAAGAGGCTCTGTTTTAAGAACATTGCCTGTCCATCTCATCTTTCCCGATCCCGCAAATTTAAAATTGCCGGGATGGGCAGGATTTAGCACCTGACAACCCGGCATTTCTGACGGATCCGGTTGCTAAGGTTTCTCAGGGCCTGTCCCTCCACCTTTCTGGATAAGAGTTCATTTTTTTAAAGAACAAAAACCGAAAAGCCGGATAACAAAAAAGCCCTGCTGGAGACCAGAGGGCTTTGTAAAAATTCCTTGAAAATTAGTACACCCTCTGCATCATGCGCTGCAACGCATACACATCATACAGAGACAACAAGAAATATTTTTATCTGAACTTTTCATAGGGATAATGATACCACTCTTTATAGGAACCATGCAAGCATTTTTTAAAAAAATATGAAACCGCTATTCCAGATTAAGAAGTTTAAAATAATCAGCAGGGTAAACGCTTTTTTCTATAAACTCAAAAATAACAACACGAAAAGTCAGGCAGAGTATTTGAGAACCTGGATGAATCTGTTTCAGGTTATTCTGAATTCATTTAATATCTTAATCAATCTATCAGATAGAATTTAATGGAATAGCGGAGAACCATGAAAAACAAACTACATGTTGTAATTTCTTGTTTTCTCTTTTTATTATTTGCCTGCACAACGGATTCGGAGCCGGAGGATGATCCCATACCTCCGGTTGATGATGAACTGCCTATTGTACTTCCCGACGGTTTTTTCTCTGAAGTTATTGCCTCACAATTAGATGGGCCTACATCGATTGAATTTCCACCTGATGGGAGCAACCGACTTTTTGTAAATGAACTTACAACAGGACATATCTGGATATTTGAGGATGGGGAACGACTGGAAGAGCCATTCTTCAACCTGCAGGATTTCTATCCGGATTCATTTCCGTTCAGCGGATCACGGGGGTTGATCGGACTGGAATTTCATCCCGACTATCAAAACAACAGGTGGCTATATATCACATATGCATTGCCGGGCGAAGAGGGAGAATCTGGTTACGTGGCAAGAATAACCGATGAGAATAACAGGTCTGCAGATTTTACAGAAATACTCTCAGATTTGCCAAGTGAGCAGGGGCATCAGGTTCAAAATGTGAGGTTCTTGCCCGATGGAATGCTCTATCTGTCTGTAGGCGATGCATATCGGCCAGAGATGGTCCAGGAGGTCAGCGCAAAACATGGCAAAGTATTGAGATTTACAGAAAGTGGTGATATTCCCGCGGATAACCCATTCGGAGGAGACAACTATGTTTACGCATTGGGTTTTAGGAATGCATTCGATTTGGCCTTTGGTGATAATGGAGAGCTATTAATGAGTGATAACGGAGATGTGGGGATGGACACATTCAGACAGGTTGAACCGGGATCAAACCACGGCTGGCCGTTCGCTGAAGGTTTTCATGGGAATCCTGATTATTCTAAACCCTTGTACGTTTGGGAGGATGCCGTTGTACCCACTGGCCTGCACAGGTATTTGGGCAATCAATTTCCATCGCAATATCATGGAGCATTATTACAGGTTCTGTTTGGAGTAGTTAGTGATGGACCCGACCCTATAGGTAAGCGTATTCAAATTGTGGAAAAAGAAGGCTCCGGAGTGAATGCCTCTGTTTCATTTTCCGATTTTGCTGTTTTTGAGTTCGATGGGAAGGCGAACCCGATTGATATTGCAGAAGGGCCGGACGGCAGCTTGTATGTGAGTGATTATTTTCAGGGAAAAATTTTCAGAATTTTTTATCGGGGGAATTGAGAATAAACGCTTTAAAATGAGAGACATATCACATTTTTTTCTCTTATAACTGATTGCGCCTGATGCCGCTCTTTAAATCCTTCAATTACAGCATTAATCGGTTCGGATTTGTTGTCATCGATAGTATAATAATGGGTGATCACTTTGCCCGGCTCTTTAATGATAACTCCTTCGGGATCTTTCCATTGCCCGTATGAATCAAATACGGTGAAGCCTTCGGGAAATTGGGGCGTTACCACATCTTCAAGGTAGCTTTGCCAGTCGCTGGCAGAAATGGTTCCATCGGGAGAGGAGAGCCCAAAATAAAGAGTTACCTGATGAAAAGGTTCCAGGCCGTCCGGGCATTCTAAAACAGGTTGTTCTGAACAGGAATGGATTGTAAGGTAGAGGTAGAAAAAAAGAGAAAACAGAAGTTTCCAGGAGGGTTGAGACAGTACTGAAAGAGCTTTTTTCTTCATCACTCAATAACCGAGGTTTCGTACCCAGTTCTCTTTTTCACGCCACTTTTCCCGTACTTTCACATGCAATTCAAGAAATACTTTTTTTCCAATAAATTCTTCAATCGATTCACGCGATTTAATACCCAGCTCTTTAATAGCTGCTCCGCCTTTTCCAATCAGCATGCCTTTCTGGGACTTCCGGTTCACGATAATATCGGCACTAATTCGGTCTATCTCTTCTTCTGTTTCGTATGAAATCACATCAATCGTACAGGAGTAGGGGATCTCTTCATGAAACTGCAAAAAGAGCTGTTCACGGATCAGTTCCGATACAAAAAATCGAACCGGATGTTCACTTAAATCCTCTTTGGGATAATAGGGTGGCCCGGGCAGTAACTGGCTGCGGATATCTTCAAGTAATTCGTCCATTCCATCCCCTCGGATGGCAGATACGTAATGAACGGCCTTGAACCTGAGCTTCTCTTCAATCGAAGCCACCTTTTGTTTGGCTGCCTTCTCATCGATGCTGTCGATTTTGTTAACCACCAGAAAGATCGGTTTGTTGATGGTCCGGAGCAACTCAATCACTTCATCGGTGGGATAGGTGTCGGTTGGATCAAAGATGAGCAATATCAGGTCACCATCGGCACGTGCTCGTTCGACGGTTTTCATCATTGCTTTTTGCAGTTCGTACTTTGGAGTGATTACTCCGGGGGTATCAAGAAAAATAATTTGGGTATGGTCATCCGAGAAGATACCCACAACCTGATGCCGCGTAGTTTGAGGTTTATGTGTGGTGATGGAGATCTTACTGCCAAGTATGCGATTCATCAGCGTGGATTTGCCTGCATTTGGCTTTCCTATGATGGCAACATAACCGGACTTATGTGGTTTTTCAGTCAAAATTCAGTATTTATAGTAGTTTAAATAAAGTGGGAATTCTTCGATTGTTCGGGAGACTTCCCCGTCGTTTTATCTTTGATACGACACAATTATAACAGTCAACGAATGATTTATAGAAAAAGTGAACATTTTTAATGATTATGAAAATTTCAAATTGACTCAACTGATGACTTGTGCGCTATTTTGTCGTTAATATAAGTATGAGTTTAGCGGTTCGAATCAAACAAGCTGACAGCGACCGCGTCGGGATGAACCAAAATATTTCCCATTGAAAGTGATCCCAAGCATCGGACGAAAGTCACCAGGTATGCTGTAAGGTCGCTAAACAGGTACTAATATAAAATTAACGTCCCTTCATAATTTCCAGATAAGCCTTCACCGTTCGTTCCAGACCCCAGAACAGAGACTGTGAAACCAGTGCATGGCCGATGCTGATATCCTGAAGATGCGGCACGGAGTTGATCAATACCGGAAGATTATTGAGGTTTAATCCGTGGCCGGCATTTACTGTCATCCCGAGTTTATGAATTTGCTCGGCACCTTTCTGCAATCGTTCCAGTTCGTGCAGCTGTTCACTTTTGGATGTTGCGTTGGCGAAATTTCCGGTGTGCAGTTCTACGGCATCGGTTCCAAGTTTGGCAGCCAGCTCAATATCTTCGGGGTTCGGATCCAGAAAAAGGCTCATCAGAATTCCGGTATCTTTAAAAGCCGGGAAAACCCGCTGTTCAAAATCATCATATACCACCTTCATATTCAGGCCGCCTTCGGTAGTTAATTCTTCTCGTCCTTCGGGAACAAGAGTACACAGTTCGGGCTTTACTTCTTTGCAGATCCGGATCATCTCATCGGTTGCCGCCATCTCGAAATCGAGAATACCCTGAACACTTTTTTTCAGTTCATACACATCCTCATCGCGGATGTGGCGGCGGTCACCGCGTAGATGGAAAACGATACCGGCAGCTCCGGCATCTTCGCAAATTTTGGCAGCTTCAATCGGGCTTGGGAAACCTTCGCCCCGGGCGTTGCGAAGAGTGGCAACATGATCGATATTTACAAGTAACTGCATGAAAGATTTTTTGTTTGAGATCAGGTATTATTCAAAAAACAAAGAATCCAGACTTGATTCAATATTCACAGAAGTTTATCGTAATATATTCAAGCCGGGACGGCATTGTCTCCGAAGATACAACAATCATCTGCAAAAGTTTAACAAGTGAACAGCTCATTTCTGTTACATTTTTTTCTTTTTGGTTTAATCGCTGCCCTGCTTTCAGGGTGTGGAGTGTACAGAACCGGTAGTCAGGCACCGGCGGGAAGCACAGACCGCCCGCCCATGATGACGGTAGTGACGGATGAGGCAGTCAGCTCTGTTCAGCAGCAGCTCCACTCTGCCCATAATAAATGGCAGGGGACACCCTACAGGCTTGGCGGCAGCAGCCAGAATGGAGTAGATTGCTCGGCTTTTACACAAATAGTATTTCGCGACTTTTTTGAACTGAACCTGCCCCGTCATACAAGTGAACAAATACAGGCCGGTACCGGAATCCGGCGAAGTGCCATTCAGCCTGGCGACCTGATTTTTTTTAGAACATCCCGCGGTGTGCTGCATGTTGGTATTGCGATGAGTGGGGGAGATTTTCTTCACGCTTCACTTTCTTCCGGTGTGATGATCTCAAATATCAGCCAGAGTTACTGGGCAGGGCGATATTTGGGAGCACGGAGAGTATTCTAACCCGGACATCTAACAGGAGATTACGTTTCCGCTGCCATTTTATATTCGCCTTGCTGAGAAAAAAATTTCTTGGTGAGATTTCCGGGCTAAGTCTTGTCAAATCCACCATCGCCCGAGGCCTCTCATGGTAAAAATGCGGGCAAAAAGGGAAGAAAACGGTTTCTTTACCATCAGTTTAACTACTTTTTTCATCAGAGGGCCAGAGGTTTCCCTGCGACCCAGCCACATGTTGATCTCGGCACGTTTGGCCACCTGCCTGGCAATTTTTCTTCTTTCACCGGAATATTTTTGAAACAATTTAGGCTGATCTTCCGGCGATTTTATAGCTCTGCCGATTGTTTCTGCACACGCCTCCGCATCGAGCCAGCCAAGGTTCATGCCTTGTCCGCCAATGGGGCTCAGCACATGGGCAGCATCACCGGCGAGCAATACATTGCCCGAGTGAAAACTTCGTGCCAGGAAATGCTGAACACCAAATGAACTCATCATCACATTTTTAATCCCTGATAGCGAGTGGCCGATACGCTGTTCAACGAGAGCAGCCAGTTGGCCGGAACCGGGTTTTTCTATATAGGTTTCAGTTTTTACCACCCAGCGTCTCAATTTCCCGGGCAGGGGAAACGATTCAATCAGTCCGTCGCGATGCAGATAAACAGCAGCATTCGTTTCGAACGAGGTATTATCGCTGAAATCACCCATGATGTAACAGTCGGGGTATGGGCTGCCATCAAACGGTATGTTCAGATGATTTCGAACAAAACTGTTTTTTCCGTCGCACCCTACCAGGATGGATGAGGTAAGTGAATGTTGTTTTCCGTCTTTACTGAATGTAACCGTGACCGAATCGTCTCCATTGGTAAAATCGAGCAGCTCAGCTTCCCGGATAAGTGCGTGCTCATCAAGTGACCGGAGACGGTTTTCAAGGATCGTTTCGGTTTTCCACTGCGGGAGGGCCAGAATGTAGCGGTAGGGCGGCGGACAATCATCAAAACGAATTGTACCGATTTTCTCCCGGTTCCAGAAGGCGATGCCGCCTTTAATTTTCAGACCCTCTTCGAGAAATTGTTCTGCAAATCCGGCTTCATCAAACAGCTCCAGTGAAACCGGGTGGATGCCAAGTGATTTTGAGTGGCGATCCGGTTCATTTCGTTTTTCGAGTACACGGCAGGTGAAGCCTCTCTGAATGAGCCGTCCGGCCAGGTAAAGCCCGACCGGACCGCCGCCCGCTATGATGATATCAACAGGCGAAGAACTCATTTCGGTTCAGTTTTGAATTCAGCCAGCAGCCGGAAGGGAATTTGTCTGTTTACCTGCCAGCCGTTCGGAAGTCCCTGTTCAAGTTCCTTTTTTTTGTAACTTCGTCGGATAGAGGTAAGCCCGTCTTCCACGATGAAGCTATTTTTGAAAAGAAACGGAGCGATCGTTTTAAAAACGGCATAACCGATCGGGTTTCTTTCGATGTCATTAAAAATGACACGTTTTTTTGCCAGAATTCTCACATCCCGGCAGATTTGATCCAGTTGTTCTGCTGAAAGATGATGGATCAAATGATTGGAGATCACGATGTCGAATTTTAAATTTTCGTCGGCCAGGTTTTGGGATGAAGTTTGCATAAAACGAACATTCTCTGGCACCTGCACTTCAGACAAAAATTGGTGAGCACGCTCATTCGGATCTATGCCGGTAAACTGTACATCAAAACTGTCTTTTGAACATAACTCACAAAGATGAAGAATGATGTCACCTCCCCCGCAGCCGATGTCCAATATGGACGCTTTGCCGCCGTTTCTCAGGATCTCTGGTTTGATACGGGACCTATAGATTTGTTTCCACCCCGAAAGAAGGCGGTTAATTTTGCTGAACTGACGGTACGTATTAAAAAGCAGTTCGCGGTCGCAAGCCGGGTCATCCATTCGCTCGGTAAGCAGGTTATTTCGTTCAGGGAGGAGTGGGTCCATAATCTTGGAAGGATGTGTTGGAGCGAAAGCAGAATATGTGGCAATATACAAAACAGCGGATGAATTTTATCCGATAGTCGTTGTAAGGAGGGCAGCTTCCAGAGTGAGTCCCGGTCCGAAGGCCATCGCGAGAGTCTGGTTTTTTGGTTTGGAGTGGGACCGGTTCAGGAATTCCTTCAGCACAAAAAGTATGGTGGCACTGCTCATATTTCCAAAATCGGAGAGCACTTTTCGGGAAGCACTCAGGGTGTCATCGGACAGGGATAGAGTTTTTTCGACTTTATCCAGAATTGCCCGTCCGCCGGGGTGAACCGCCCAAAGGTCGATCTGATCCTGGTTCAAGCCGAAAGGTTTAAGTACTGGTTTTAAAAAAGATTCAAGCCCTTTGCTGAGCAACTCAGGGATGTAGTTTGAAAGCACCATATTGAAACCGTTATCTCCGATTGACCAAGCCATGTCTCCGGCTCCCTTTTCTGTGATCGAAGATGCAAATCCATCGATCTGATAGGCGTGATTTTCTGGTTTACGGCTGCTCACGATGGCCCCGGCGCCCCCGTCGGCAAAAACGGATGCCGAAAGAAGATTGTCCATCCTGGGATGGGCCTGGAAGTGAATAGTGCAAAGTTCAACCGAAACGATCATTACGCTGGCTTCGGGATTGGAGCGACAGATCTGGTCGGCCAGTTTGAGAGCTGGAATGGAGGCGTAACATCCCATAAATCCAAGGTGGTAACGCTCAATGGAGGGACTCAGTGCGAGGGATTTAATGATATCAATATCAGGTCCCGGCGCATAAAACCCAGTGCATGAAACGGTGATCAGGTGAGTAATATCTTCTGCCCGAAATACAGAATTGTCAATGAGTTCCCGGGCCGTTCTTATAAACAGTTTTCGTCCTTCGCGGATATAGGTGTCATTGCGGCTGCGGGTGCCGGGTGATGAACCCTGCCCGTTAAAAAAAAGTGAGTGAGAACTATCGGACTGAAAATCGTCTACCACAGAATAGCGTTTTTCGATTCCCGATCTGGAGTAAAGGTGATGAATTATTCGTTTGTCCCGATCACTACCCTGTACTATATTTTTCATTTTCTCCCTGACCTCCTCTTGCCTGTAAAGGTGATCGGGAACAACGGTTTCGATCTGATGAATGTAGGAAGAAGGCATGATTTGGCAGAGATTTACTGAACGGTATGTTCATTGAAAATCTGATCCGTTGCAAAATCGTTCAATCCAATTTAAAAAAGAGTGACAGTGGAAAAAATCAAAAAAAATCAAAAGTAATTTTAAAAAGTAAGGAAAGTTTAGAAATTTGTATCTGACTTTAAAAATGGTTATTAACAAAACGGTTTGCTTACAATTCTGAATTTCTTTTATGGCTCAACAGAACAGTGTTCGCAAGGAAAGATTTGCAACAAAATGGGGACTGATTTTAAGTGTGCTGGGAATTGCCGTTGGAACCGGAAATATTTGGCGGTTTCCGAGAATTGCCGCACAGAATGCCGGGGATGACGGAGCCGGGGCCTTTCTTATTGCATGGGTAACTTTTCTGTTTATCTGGTCCATACCGCTAATTATTGCCGAGTATGGGATTGGTAGAAATGGCCGGAGGGGAGTGATCGGCTCATTCATCAAAATGGCAGGTGAACGGTTTGCCTGGATGGGTTCTTTTATCGGGTTTGTGGCTACGGCGATCATGTTTTACTACAGTGTGGTGGCCGGATGGTGTGCGTATTATCTGATTGAATCGGTTATCAATGTTTTGCCTGAGACTGTGGAAGAGGCCGACATGGTCTGGACCGGGTTTCAAAGTTCCACGCTTCCCTCCATTTTCCATGCGCTGATGATTTTTCTTGGCGGGCTTGTAATTCTGAAGGGAGTAAAGAGCATCGAGCGGATCAACATGATTTTGATTCCGTCGCTGCTCCTGGTCTTGGTTATTTCGCTGATCAAAGCGATTTCACTACCCGGAAGTGGTGCGGGTATTGCATACCTGTTTACACCCGATTGGTCTACGCTTAAAGAACCAGGCCTCTGGCTGGAGGCACTCACACAAAACGCATGGGATACGGGCGCAGCCTGGGGGCTGATTTTGACCTATGGAGCCTACATGCGCAGCCGCGATGATATAACCATCAGTGCTTTTCAAACCGGTATTGGGAATAATCTCGTGTCCCTTATGGCGGCTGTCATTATATTTTCCACTGTTTTTGGCATGCTCGGTTCACAGATGAGTGACCGCGAAATTCTGGAAGTGATGCAAACATCCGGGCCTGCCTCCACCGGGCTCACCTTTATGTGGATGCCTCAGCTTTTTAGCGGGATGGCCGGGGGTGAGATTTTTGCCATTCTCTTTTTCCTGGGATTGACCTTTGCCGCATTCAGTTCGCTGATATCGATGATAGAACTGGCCACGAAAGTATTCGTGGATATGGGCATCACCCGTACCAAAGCCACTATTGCAGTTTGCTCAGCCGGATTTTTGTTTGGCCTTCCTTCGGCGATTTCACTCAACATATTTGCCAATCAGGATTTTGTATGGGGAGTTGGGTTGATGGTTTCCGGCGGTTTTATTTCATTTGCCGTTATTACCTTTGGTGCTGAAAAGTTCCGTAAAACTCTTGTCAACACCAAAGAGAGCAAAGTGAAACTGGGCAAATGGTGGACTTTCATCCTGAAATATGTAATTCCGGTAGAAGTGGTAACGCTGCTTGTTTGGTGGATTTATCTGAGCGCCACAGCTTTTGCACCTGATACCTGGTACAATCCGCTGAGCCCGTTTTCTGTAGCTACCGTGATTTTACAGTGGGCAGTTGTGATGGTACTCTTTAAAATCTACAATCGGAAAATTGTTCAAAAAACCATTTTGCATTGAGTGTTTTGTCCAGGGTTTAGATATTAATTCATTGCCATGAAAAATCCGCAGAGTAACACCATTTATAAAATCATCAGACCTGAGATCAATTTATAAAAAGACATTTATGTATTTCAACTCCTCTCCGATTGGCCGGAGCAGGCTCTTACGAAGGAGGGGAATACCATTACTACAATTTAACGTCGAACTCAGGAATCGGGTTTTCAAAAATAGAGGCGCTAATTTGTCTATTTACCCACTTTCTTCTCAATATTTTTCAGGGTTTGATGGATTTCCTGCAGAAGCGGCAGCANAACAATCCCAACCACAGAAATAGTCAGCATTACAATTCCACCGGCATAAGAGTACGTCTTTAGTCGCGGGTCAAATTTAGCTTCGAAGAGTTTACGTGCTCTCCGGTTATTGGGTGTGCTATCCATCACTGTATTTCGGATTAATATTTTTAAAGCCAGTACGGATGAAGGTACGCAGAGCAGAAGAAAATTCCTGAAAAGTTATAAGAGAAGTAAGCATCAACCCGACACTGTATCTTAAAAAGTTGATTCCGTGTTTTGCCATCCACCGTGCTACAAGCGGATCAACAAATGAGAAAAACTTCATAGTTTCCAGAATAAAATTTTATTTAGGCCGGTCAATAATCCGCAGTGAGATTTTTTGCAGGTATGACAGACCAAACCATTTCATTCTGAAAGAAAAGAGTTTGGTGTGAGAATCAAATGAAGTAATAGGATCACTGTAAAATTTTTACAGAATTCCGGATAGAATCTGTATAGCGTAAGATTATTATTTCACTGTTCGGATACAGCTTCATCTTTGCTGACAAAATGCAGGGCAGCAGAATTCATGCAGTACCGAAGGCCGGTAGGGCGTGGCCCGTCGTCGAATACATGCCCGAGATGTGAATCGCAGCGGCTGCATACAATTTCAGTGCGTACCATGAAGAAACTTCGGTCCTCTTTTTCATCCACAGCATCTTCACGGATGGGTTTCCAGAAACTCGGCCATCCTGTGCGGCTGTTGTATTTGGTGTCGGAGTGGAAGAGGGACTGACCGCATCCTTTGCAGACGTAAATTCCATCTTCATATAAGCTGTTATATTTATTCACAAAAGGAATTTCGGTGCCCTTGTTACGCAAAACACGGTACTCCTCGTTTGACAGCCGGTTTCGCCATTCCTCTTCGGTGCGAACCACTTTCTCCTGGTTGTCTGAGTCGGCCATAGCTTGTTCGTAGGTTATTTGGTTAAGAAGATGTAGATGATCTTCCTGGGATACAACCTGGCTCTGTCCGTCTGATTGGCAGGCTGCAAGAATAAAGAATACCCAGAAACTGAGCAGAACTGTAATTTTTGATTGCATAATTCCAAATTAGGTAGAGATATAAACAAAACGATTAGATCAGGCATTCATTTCAAAAGGAATAATCAAATATCAAACAGAAACCGGGCAAAAAACATATGAGAGTCAATACCGGGGTTTTCCAGGCTTTGATTTCCGTTGGATAAGTGGTGTATTTTATATCCTACCTGAAGCCCATAGTTATCGGATACTTGGATATGATATCCCAAACCTGCATCGAGCAGATAGTTAAATCGGCTGCCGAGATGATTTGGGAAATGTATGTTAGTCATAATCATGCCAGCCGAAGTTGTAAAAAAAGGTGTGCGCCGTTGCTGTGAAAATGGAACTTTGATAATGAGTGGAGCCAGTCCAAAACCGGTGCGGCTCTCTTTAGGGCCACTGATGCCATTGCTTGGAAATCGGATCCACCCTGTCAGAATCACCCCGCTGCCAACTTGCATTTCAGTTCTTCCCAAAGAAATGGAAGTGTGGTTGAACTCCGCATTGATATAAAATTGCCGGGTATTTTGAATAGTGCCCCAGGCTTTAAAAGAAGTGGGCGAATAAGCCGCAGAAATGCCAATTTGATCAGATTCACCCGATCTTTGAGCTTCGGCTAATTGACTTGCAATCAGACAAAGAAGTACGGTTGTGCAGATTCGTAGTAACATCACACAAACCAACGGAGGTTTATTAGTTTTGTTTTGTCTGAAGGTGTACGTGATAGGCCACCCCCCAAATAAACAGCCAGGCTGTTCCTGTTAAGTAAAAAGTGCCGTAAAACAGAAATGCCACATTTAAAAAGTATAGAAAATGATACATCCAAACTGGAGCTTCCGATACTTTTCTTTTTGTGATTGCTTGAAAATCCCTGCTGAAAAGAGAAATAAGCCGTGCAATGACCATCAAGCCAGTGTATATATACAAGACGTATTCTAATAGTGTTGCTTCATCAAAAAAAACAACTATAGCTACAACAAGAGTGGCTATTAAATCTACGGTAATGTGTTTAAGCCACTGCATTTCGTTAAAGAAAAGATTTAATCAGAATGATTAAAACCCGAATCGGACTTAACACTTACTGTATCTGAATAACTTCTTTAGCCTGAAGTCCTTTTTCACCATCTGCAAGCGTAAACTCTACTTTTTCTCCTTCGGTAAGTTTACGAAAGCCATCGCTCTGAATTTCAGAATAGTGAACAAAAACGTCTTCACCACCTTCTCTTGTGATAAATCCGTAACCTTTGCCATTATGAAACCATTTAACAGTTCCTACTTCACGGTTTTCCATAATAAAAATCCCAACTAAGTTCCCATTGATAGTTCGCAACAGCCTGATTCCATTACTATTTGAATAAAATCAAAACCATCTTGCGCTAAGATACTTCGCAGGAATGTTTTAAGCAATAAAACTTACAAAATCAACAAAAACGTTTGTTTATTTCAATAATTATGTATCTAAAACAAGGAATTGCATTTTCTTTGAAGGGTTTGCAAAACCAATTAGCAGAGTTTGAACACGGTTTATTATCCTGTTTTTTGAGTTTATCAAACCTTGATGGGATTTATGAATATGGTTCAGGATATATGAAATAAAGTGAATACAAAACTTCATATTATGAAGATTTTAAAACAGATCCATCCTAAATCCCGCACGGATGCTTCGGGCACTGCCGGGTTCAAAATAGCGCCCGAAAGCATTGTTTATTGCAACTGATGTATTATAACGGGTATTCAGGATATTCGAAACTGCGACGAATGGCTGAATTTTCCAATTACCTGCGTTGAGTGCTGTAAAAGACCATCGGCTGTTAAGTAACAAATAAGAATCGTTGACAGCTTCATTGGCACTGTCTGCATAGTATTCACTTATCCATTCGGTATCTGCACTGATTGTGTGGCTGCCGGCATGAAGAGAAAGTACCGAGCCAAACCTGTGTGGAGCGACACCAGGAAGCTTGTTACCTTCAAAAGCTGCTCCCATACCGTATTCACCCCCCGAAAATTGCGCCTTGATCCAGGTGTACATTAGCTCCAGTGACAAGATTTCAACCGGATGAAACCGAAGATGGGTTTCAATACCAAAATGTTCTGCATCACCACCATTACTGAAAATTGCCTGACCATCAATTTCTTGTTCCTGGATAATTTGATCGCTAACAAACTGTACGAATCCAGTAATGTCGAATTCCAGATTCAGCGCAGGGTACAAACCGCGCAAGCCGCTTTCGAAACCCAACGCCCGTTCGGGATTCAGGTCGGGATTAAAGCCGGACAGTAAATTACCATCGGGACCCAGCCTGTTTTTGAACTCGGTTGTAGTGGGTGATTCGAACGAAGAGCTGAAGTTAGCAAACCAACGGGTGTTTCCGAAGTTGTAGTTTAAACCGACGCTTGGGTTCAAAGTTGTGAAAGTGCGACTGCTTTCGTTATTTTCGATGAAATCATCCACCGAAAAAACCATCCGGTCACCACGCAGGCCTAAACTTAATGAGAGCCGGTTCAAATCAAAAACTGCTTTTGCGAAGAGTGCCTGGCTGCGAACATTATCGATCTGATTAATAATCATTTCATCACCGCGACTCCCTTGCTGATTGTTAAATTGCTGTCTGTCATCATGCTGCCAGTTCAATTCACCTCCAACCTGAAGACTAAATGGCAGATCGTTAAAATCGTAGGTTGAACGTGTGCCTCCAGCCAGTCTGTCAACGGTAATATAAGGCCCGGGAAGCGGGTTGTTTAAATCGCGATACGTACCGTGTGCCAGTACAGAGAGAAGCCCGCTCTCAAAGTCGTGGATGTAACGGGCTGATCCCATTATCTGATGGAACTCTTTACCGGCACGAACATTTTCATTAAAAGGCCAGGCCATTGAAGGATTTTCTTCTGCATCTTCCCTCGAGAGTGAACCAGGATGTTCTGCAAATGGCATTCCCGAGTATGTAAGTCTCACTACTGCACTCGAGTTTTCACCAGGTTCAAACCCGGCGGAAATACCACCTCTGATGAGTTGAGCAGCACTGTAATCGCGGTAACCGTCTGTATCAAAATAGGAACCGTAGGCATTCCACCGCACACCACCAATGTTATCGTGCCATCGAAGTTCCTGCTTCATGGTATTGAAGGAACCCATATAACCGCGGTAAAACAGTTTTGGAGAGTCAGCGGGGGGTTGGGTTCTCATGTATAAAACACCACCACTGCTGTTTCCCCAGAATGTGGCCGATGGCCCCCTTAACAATTCAAGAGATTGCACCATGGCTGGATCTACCATGTTCATCACCGATTGACCATCGGCGACGGTAAGCGGAATATCATCCAGAATAACTTGTATTCCCCGCACACCAAACTGAGAGCGCCATCCCATGCCGCGTACGGTCATGCGTTCACCAAGAGCGTGGTTTTCGCGATTACTGATCCAGACACCGGGAAGCGTAAAGGTGAGTTCATCCATGGTTGCAGCGGGCCGTGCGGTAATATCAGCCTCGCTTCGCGTTACATAACTAACCGACAGAGGCGCCCGGCCGATTGTCACGGATGAATGAGTTGCTTCAATCCGAATCTCATCCAGTTCTATGGAAAGAGTATCACTTTCTGCGGTCTGAGCGTTGCTATTCCAGGATACTGCGAATATCAGAATAAATAGAGAACAACTTTTTGGAAGAAACTTACGTATTGTTGATTTCATAAATACTTCATTTATTTGAAGCGAAGTTACTTGTTTTTGGGTAAGGCAGAATGTTTGAATTGAAATGTAATGAATTTTCAGGTTTCATGAACCTTGCTATGGAAAATAGGAATGAAACAACTGTTCTGTAAATGATAAACAGAAAACTGTTGATGAGGCGTTCGTATAAAAAGTTATTTTTTTTTCACTTTGAATGGTTGATACTTGCGACAGGACTTTTTTCTGTCGCTATGCTTAATCCACTTGTGTCATCGGAATCGTTCTGTATCATTGACAGAGCTGGACTGGAATTTTGTCCGGGGTGCGGATTGGGGCGATCAGTAGCGTTTCTGTTCAGAGGGGATTTTTGGTCTTCCATGCAGATGCATCCGGCCGGTATTCCTGCAGTTGGTATTATTTTGGGAAGAATCGCCACCATTTTCTATCGAAACTATAACATCAAAAAAGAAACATATCATGAAAAAAATATTTGAACTTCTGCCTGAACTGGAAGGGGACGAATCACAATATATCAGTCGGATTATTGAAGAAATGCCGGATGAGAAAGTAAAAATTTTCTCGAATATTTACAGATCGAGGCGGCGGGATCCTATCTTACTGCTTATTCTGGCGCTGATCGGATTATTTGGCGTAGCGGGTATTCACCGGTTTTTTGTAGGCCATATCGGCATGGGCATTTTATATCTTATCACAGCCGGCCTCTGTTTCATTGGTACAATTGTGGATATGATTAACTACAAGAATTTTGCATTTGAATACAATCGCAAAGTAGCTCAGGAGATTCTTAAAGATTTTGATACATAAGATCAAAAAATGTCTTCCAAAAAGAAATTTTCCGGGTTACCATTAAGATCGAACTTGATAATAACCTTTATGAACATCCACAGATGGTGTTTGCCTAACCCGCATTTCTCACCAAGAATTTTAGTGTGAGAAATGCGGGCTAAGAGTGTCTTGACTTCATTCAGACGCTGCAGTTGCAACTTCTGCGATGCCCTTGGGGATCACTCTGTGGCACTCGACCTGACGAGGTGAGTAGTGAGTATCAAGTATTGAGATTTTTGTGGTAATTGAAAATTAATTTGGAACAAAGAAAAAAGTAAGACATTAACACGAATGAGATTATTCCGGCTGAAGTGATTCAATTTGCCGGATATTGCTTTCAAGAAGCTCATCTGAGATTGTGTGGTCGCTTAGTTTACCGGCAAAATAATCTTCATAAGCCAGCATATCCACAAAACCGTGGCCACAAAGATTGAAAAGTATGGTTTTTTCAGTTCCTTCTTCCTTCGCCTGGTTTGCCTCCCGAATCACCTGTGCGACGGCGTGTGTGGCTTCCGGCGCGGAAATAATTCCTTCAGCTTTAGCAAAAAGCACTCCGGCTTCAAAACACTCCAGTTGTTGCAGCGCCACTGCTTCAATCAGCTCGTCTTTCAACAACTGGCTGCAAAGTACGCTGGCACCGTGGTATCTCAGGCCGCCGGCGTGGATAGCTGCCGGTTTGAAATTATGGCCGAGTGTGTACATCGGCAGAAGGGGAGTGTACCCGGCAGAATCCCCGTGATCGTACATAAACTTACCCTTTGTCAGTTTTGGGCAGGAGGCTGGTTCAACAGCAACAAAACGTGTGGCCTTGCCATCGGTAAGATTGTTTTTGATAAAAGGGAAGGAGATTCCTGCAAAGTTTGATCCGCCTCCAAGAGGGGCTACCACCACATCAGGATAATCACCCGCATACTCAAGTTGTTTTATGGTTTCCTGCCCGATAATCGTTTGGTGAAGAAGAACATGATTCAGAACTGAACCGAGCGAATATTTGGTTTGTTCATCCATAACGGCTCTTTCAATCGCTTCGGAAATGGCAATACCGAGGCTTCCGCTCGTTTCAGGGTCTTCAGCTAAAATATTTCGACCGGCCTGGGTCCGGTCACTGGGTGACGGAAACACTTCAGCGCCAAATGTGTTCATCATCACTTTTCGGTAGGGTTTCTGGTCGTAGCTTATCCGTACCATATAGACCTCACAATTGAGGCCAAACTGTGAACAGGCAAAAGCGAGAGCGGTTCCCCATTGCCCGGCTCCGGTTTCTGTGGTGATGTTTTTTACGCCTTCCTGTTTGTTATAATACGCCTGGGGTACGGCAGTATTAGGTTTGTGAGATCCGCTCGGGCTAACACCCTCATATTTATAGTAAATTTTTGCGGGTGTATCGAGCATTTTTTCAAGACCGGTGGCACGGAAGAGAGGGGCCGGCCTCCATAATTTATATATTTCCCTTACCTGATCTGGGATTTCGATGTATTGCTCGGCAGAAACTTCCTGCTGGATCAAACCCATGGGAAAAATCGGGCTCAGATCATCGGGGCCTGCGGGCTGTCCGGTTTTGGGATTCAGGGGCGGTCGGGGTTTGTTCGGCATGTCCGCCACAATGTTGTACCAGTGAGTTGGGATATCTGATTCATTCAGTAAGATTTTCTTGTCCATTAGCGCAGGCCGGTTTGAAGTTGGTGTTATTTTTTACTGTCAGCAGATGTTGGGAATGATAATAGAATACCTGAATCAAAACCAAAGAATTTTTATGTTAATTGCGTAATTACAACCAATTTTCTCATATTTTTAATGAGAGTTACTTAGCCCGGATACCTCAAAATGAATTTGTTTAAGTTAAAGTAACTAATAGATTTGTAGTTCTTTATGATCCAAATTTGGAGGCTTCAAAGGGAACACCCTGTTTTTCTGCGACATTTTCCCCTCAGCTTTGTTTGCAAAAGGCAGAATTTAAAATGGTTCTCCTTCGCATAAAGCTACGGAGAGCAAGACGAAGCCATGCTGAGGAAAAAATTTCTTGTTGAGGTATCCAGGTTAGAAAAGTACAGGTGAAACTTAAGGTAAATCCGGAATTCATCTGTAATTCTATTTGTTTTCAGCTTATGAGTAAAATAATAGATTGGGATGAAAAGGTGATAAGTGTTACCTTTTTTCACATCTTTAAAAAGAGATTGAATTGCAATTTTTTACTAACTAAATCATGAAAGATATTACTTCACTCGAAAAAAAGTTGTCTGGTTTAGAGGAACAGCTTAAAAAATATCGGGAAGTGTTGCTTGCAAATCTGGTGATGATCGGTGAGATTCCGGCACCCACTTCCGATGAAAACCGCAGGGTTAAATTTATCCTGAACCGGTTTGATGAAGCCGGCCTGACCGACTCTTCCATAGATGGATCTGGAAACGGAATTGGGGTTCTCTCGGGCAAGGATAACAGCGAAGCTATTCTGATCAATGCACACGCTGATACTATTTTTTCTGCTAAAATCGATCACACAATGCAGGTTTCGAGTAACAGTATTACCGGCCCTGGCGTGGCAGATAACAGCCTGGGCCTGGCTGCACTTGTGACATTACCCTATATCCTGGAAGATATGGAGGTTGAACTGAACCGGGACCTGGTTCTGCTGGCCGGTGTTAAAAGCCTTGGCAGGGGGAATCTCGAGGGGATCCATTTCTTTTTGGATAACAATCCATTCACAATCAAAGGAGCCATCTGTATTGAGGGGATGCAGCTTGGAAGGCTCAGCTATTCTTCTATCGGAATGCTCCGGGGTGAGATTACCTGCCGCGTACCCGAAAGTTACGATTGGTCGCGGTTTGGTGATGCCAGTGCTATTCTTACACTGAACGAAGTGATTAACAAAATTAATGATATTCATCTGCCTAAACGCCCGAGAACAAGCATTGTGATGGGATCCATTGTGGGAGGAACCTCCTTCAATACCATCGCGCGAGATGCCACACTTGGATTTGAGGTCCGATCGGAATCTCAAGAAGTTGTGGAGCGGGCAGGTGAAACTATTAATGATATCGTTCTGGAGGTATCATCAAAAACCGGCGACCAGGTTGAGCTGGATATTTTCGCTAAACGGACCCCCGGCGGAATTCCTTATTCCCATCCGCTTACCAAGTGTGCCCGCTCGGTAATGGAAACACTTGATATTGAACCGCGTCTTGCACCCAGTACATCGGAACTTTCTGCACTGATCGACAAAAATATTCCCGCCCTTACTCTTGGTTTAACCATGGGTGAACGAACTTCAAAAACAAACGAAACCATACAGATTGAGCCGATTTATAAAGGGTTGGCTCAGCTTATCGGAACAATTTTAGCTGTAGACGGAGGATATTGTGAGTAATCTTCAATCCTGGATCAACAAAAACACCTATCATCATTCGGAATTTTGGGACCTCATGAAACTGGTTGAGGCCAAAAAGAAAAAGAATCTGACCATTTCTCTGTGTCTGCCCACTCTCAATGAGGAGAAAACCATCGGCAAGGAGATTATTATATTCCGGTCGGAACTGATGGAACGCTATCCACTGATCGATGAGATCGCTGTAATTGACTCCGGTTCAGAGGATAACACGCTTGAGGTAGCAAAAAATTATGGGGCAGATACCTATCTTGCTTCTGATATTTTACCGAACCTGGAACCCAAAAGAGGCAAAGGCGAAAACCTTTGGAAAGCCATTTATCAATTAAAGGGCGATATCATTGTATATGTGGATGCTGATATAAGCAACATTCATCCCCGTTTTGTATACGGGCTGGTAGCTCCGCTGATCCACCGCGAAGAGGTGAAATATGTGAAAGCATTTTATGATCGTCCGCTCGCATTTTCTGGTAATGTAAGGGCCTCTGGCGGCGGACGCGTTACCGAGATTTTAGTTCGACCTCTCTTTTCACTCTTTTTCCCCGATCTTACCGCGATGATTCAGCCGCTTTCGGGTGAGTATGCCGTACGGCGCGAAGTACTCGAACAGATCGCATTTCCTATCGGCTACGGAGTGGAAACATCGCATCTGATTGATGTTTATCATAAATACGGCCTTGAGGCATTTGCTCAGACAGATCTTGATAAACGAGTTCACGAAAACAAGCCCACACAGGCACTTGGTAAAATGGCGTTTGGTATTTTACAGACCTTCATCAAAAGGGCCAGGGCACTTGGTGTGATCGAGAAAGCCGAGCATGAAACTATTCTGCGTCAGTTTCAGGCGCGGCAGGATCAGTATGAACAGAACCTGATTGAGATTGTAGAAGAAGAGCGTCCGCCGATGATTGAGATTGAGGAGTACCGGAAGAAATTCAAGAAATAAGCCTCCGGTTCATATAAATTCCGGCCTTGCGTGTGAGTATGGGAGGAATAACTGAAATCTTTACATCATGGAATTAACGGATCTGCACAAACGATTTATCGATCTTTCAAATCCACTTGAGCCGCAGGAGACAGGAACCAGTCCAAAGCTCAGGAAACTTGTCGGAATCCGTCTTCTCGCATACGATTTTTACGGAACTCTTTTTCTTTCCGGAGTAGGTGACATCGGTGTAGATGATGGCAGTTTTGATGCTGATATTCTGATCGAAACATTTGAAAATTCAGGGATTAAGATCAAAAATAACGAAGCTGGGTCAGAAGGTTTTTTGACGTACAATCAAATTGTTAAGGGGATGATTGAAGAGCTTCGAGAACAGGGTGTCGAATATCCAGAGCCCGATATCCGTGAAGTTTGGACAGCCGTTCTGAAAAAAATGGACGCAGATGGTCTGATTGGATACGACAAAAACAAGCCGGTTTCGGAACGGCTCTCTGTGGAGTTTGAGGCACGAATGAACCCTGTCTGGCCGGTGCCCGGTGTGGTTGAGATGCTTCACTACTTTAAAGAGAAAGGCTTTCCGCAGGGCATTATTTCCAATTCACAGTTTTATACACCGGTAGTACTGGAAGCACTCACCGGGCAATCACTTTCCGGGATGGGTTTTTCTGATGAAATCCTGCACTGGTCATTCGAGGAAAAACGTAAGAAACCGGGGCTCATCTTTTATAAAAATTTCATCGAAAAACTATATCGATTCGATCATTCCATACGTCCGGAAAATGTTCTCTATATTGGCAATGATATGCTGAAGGATGTGTATCCTGCCCGCGAAATGGGGATGAAAACAGCACTTTTCGCCGGTGATAAACGCTCTCTGAAATGGAGGCGGGATGATGAACGCTGCAAAAACCTGGTACCCGATCTTGTCATAACAAAACTTCCTCAGTTGAAAAAGTGCGTGTGATGGATCGTTTTTCTAACCCGGGCATCTCACAGAAGATTATATTTACACGTTCTCACTTGTTGATATATATTTATTTGAAATACATTTTTTGTGTTCTAAAAAATTTCTTGTTGAGATTTCCGGGCTAAGTATGACATGATAGAACAAAAGTGCAAAGATATTTGCCTGTCCCGACCAGCTCTGGGCGGTTTCCTTCCTTGAATATATCCTGCCACGGTTTTCTTTTTCGGATTTCAATGACAACCCCTTGAAACAACATTAATTGTTTTCCGGTATCTGGTCGGAATTTATCTGGGTAAGAGTGATCAGTGAAGTTTCTTCAGGCAGATAGTCTTTTGGAGTTTTATCGGCAACTCTTTGGAATGAATAGTAACCAAAGCGGGTAGCTCCGTAGGTTTCCACAATTTCTCCATTAGGGTCTATTGTTATTGGGCGTTTGTTTAGCTGCAGGTAAGAAGTTTGTACCCGTGCAGGCCCTCTTGTGATTGTACGATTCCAGCGGGGATAGCGTGAATCCTCACCCTGTTCTGTATATATAATTTCAAGCCGGCCGGAGAAGTTGAGAACAAAAAATCGTTCATCTCCCGTTTCCTGAATAATGCGTTCAGGATTTGTCCTGAAGGTGTTTCGTCTGAAATCACCATGAACACTCTGTCTTTGGCTATAGAGTAAAAAACCTTCAGCAGAAAGCCGGTGATCCATCAGGGAAAGAAAGAAATGGCGAAGGGATCCTTCAAACGCTTTTTCCCGGTTTTCCTTCCAATAGGCAGCTTGTGTAGAGTCAGCTGGTGATAATTCCACGAAATGGCGATCTCCTGTCCATCGTGTGCGAGATCCGGAGTGGAAAAATTCATCGAGATAATAGGTGATCCGATATCCGAGGGCACGGTTTTCTATCTGCAGCGGAGCAAGAGCCTCAGCGGTAAACCGACCCCACCAGCGAGACTCAAACCTTAATACTTCGGGGTTGACAATGGTGGTAGAATCTGCCAGGGTGGACTCTCCTAAAAAGAGACGTTTAAAGCGGTCTAAGTGGCGCTCCCAGCGGTTGTCGAGGTTTCCTGCATAAATTTCGTCCATTTCATAGACGACCGGTTTCAGACGTTGGTATACATTTTTATGCTCACCGGCTCTGAAAATCATATCAACAGGGTCTCTTTCATACCCAATGAATGAAACGACCAGGCGATGAGAGCCAGCAGGTATCCTGTTAAGCTGAAAACGGCCGGAAGGATTGGTAACTGTGCCGATTTGAGTGCCCGATAAAAACACATGAGCACCACGTAGAGGTTCACCGGTTTCGGCATCTACAATTCTTCCCTCGAGGAAAGCTGGCATTACTGACTGGGCGCTCAAAATGCCGGGATACGCTGCCAGGCATATCACAAAAAGAAGATAGGTTGTGAGGTAACTGCGCATGTGAACCTCCAGGGCGCATTGTGTGCGGAGATTGATTTACAGTACTTACAATTTAAAGTTGATTTGGAAAATATCAAGTAAAAAGTTTGTGAACTTTATACTGACCCTGGAATGGGGTAAGGCTATGGGCAGGTTTATATTGTGATAACGATCTTAGTTCAAAGCAGGTGATATTCGAAATGTGTGAGGTTAGTTTATGCACACAGCGCGCGTGCCTACACTCTTTTTATTTTCTCATTGCCTGTGTTTCTCAGGCTTGTCATAATGTTTGAGTGAGTATTGGAAATCGACCTCGGGTGCTCGGTTGGAAACTTCCTGGATCAAATGTTGTAATGTAACCTGATGACTGGTGAGAGATCATTTGTGAGTCCAATTCATATTTAGTTTAATAGGTAACCTTTGAAGTGGATTTTCCGTTTTGTGAATTGGAGGTGGGTATTTGTTGCTAAAAAATAAGAGAAGACAATCGCGACTCTTGCCGCATAGCGATTCGACTGGGCAGAAGCCAAGATTTCGTTATGATTGAACGATTTATGAGATATTCGACGTAGCAATTTTAACGTCCATCAGATCGAATATCATTACGTCGTTACATCTCAAAAATCGGATATCATGGAGGTGGATGAAAACAATTTAAGTAATGAATTTTCTGAAGAGAGTTGTAGGTTGAGGGCTTGGATGGTTTTAAGGTATTTCAGAGCAGGACGTTGCCACTGCCAGATAGCTAAAAAAATCATCATTTAAAGAGAAGAATTAATTACTCTTTTCCAGTACTTTTTGGTATTTCACTCCTGCTTTGTGAACCCGGTTCAATCCGTTAAATGCAGCAATTTTATAAGCCTCGGAATAAGTGGGATAATTGAGTACCCGTTCAATAAAGTATTTTATTGTTCCATTGTGTGCCATCACGGACTGGCCCAGATGGATAATATCTGCGGCATGCTCACCAAGAATGTGAACACCAATCAGCTTCAAGTTGTCCGTTCGGAAAACGAGTTTCAAGATACCGTCGGTTTCATGATTGAGGTCGGCACGGGTCAGATTATCGTAATATGCACGGCCTACGGTTACATCAATTTGCAACTCAATAGCTTGCTGTTCAGTTAGCCCGATTCCAGATATTTCGGGAATTGAGTAGATGCCATAGGGAAGGTTATCATCGGCCATAATTTCGCTGGAAGAACCAAACATATCACACGAAGCGAGCCTGCCCTGAAGGAAAGAGGCTGAGGCAAGTGACGGGTCGCCAATTACATCCCCGGCAGCGTAAATACTGGGCACAGATGTACGATAATATTGATCTACGGTGATATAACCATTCGGGTCGGTCTTTACTCCAAGGTCTTCCAGTCCAAGGCTTTTTGTATTGGGTGTTTTGCCTCCCACATAAAGAATATGATCGGTTTCAACAACCTGAAGGCGGTCAGTTTCAGTGGTTTTGAAGAGAACTTCTTCACAGGTCCTGAGATCATTGGATGAGATTTTTTGAATCTCGGTGTTGTTAAATATCTGAATATTTTTCTTTTTAATGGCTTTCAGTAATTCCGTTTTGATCTCCTCATCCAGGAAAGGCAGAATTTCACTCTGTTCATTCAGGATTGTAACACGCGTGCCGAGCGCTGAAAAAATGGTGGCAAATTCAATGGTAATGATTCCTCCTCCAATAATTGCAAGCCTCCGGGGAATATGGGTAAGTTCAAGAATGGATGAGTAGTCAAGAACCTTTGTGTGATCGATATCAAAGATTTTAGGCTGGGAAGGACTGCTGCCCGTTGATATTAAAATATTTTTAGTAGTGAAAGTTTTTTTCTGATGCAGATGATCTACAACTTCCACAGTGTTGGAATCTTTGATAAGCCCCCAGCCCCGAACAGTTTCCACTTCGTTTTTGATGATGTCATCCTTTACTTTTTTGTTTTTGCTTTCAAGGATGGGTTTTTTGTATTCCATGATGTCTTCCATCCGGAAACGTTCGTAGGGTTTTCGTCCTCGTTCATCACCAAACTGAGAATGAAAAGACTGGATGAGTTTGGCCGCTGCACGTAGAGCTTTGCTCGGAACAGTGCCTTTGTGTATCCACGAACCGCCAATGCTCTTGTCGCTGGCTTCAATAATTAATGCTTTTTTATTGAATTTTGTACTCTGCATGGCACAGGAGAAGCCCGCCGGTCCGCTCCCGATAATGATTACATCGTAATCGTATTTCATAAATAAATTAAATTAACGTATTGAAAGATCCGTGCTGAAATAACTGGTTTGAACAGCAACCTTGCCTGTAAAATAAGACGCGGAGGATTATGGTAACTGATGTAGGACCCTTCCAATTTAAACAACTTCTGCCAGTTTATTTCAAACCTAAAGATAGAAGAAATTCTCCTGTAAATCTTCCGAAGTTTGGGTTTTGAGGTAAATCAAAAAAAATTGGAACGTTTTTTGTCTTATTTTTTATTATTCATACTATAATACAATAAACATTTAACACGCTGATGTACCGCGTGTTACAGACACAATAATCTAAACAAAAAAGATCAAAAAATATGGCTTACGAACTTCCAGATTTACCCTACGCATACGATGCGCTAGAACCAAGTATTGATGAGAGAACCATGAAAATACATCATGGAAAGCATCACCAGGGTTATACCAACAAGTTGAATGCTGCACTCGAGGGGCACAAATTTGCTTCTCTTCCTGTAGAAGAAGTGTTGCAAAAAATAGATGAAGTTCCTGAAAAAATTCGTCAGGCCGTTGTAAATAATGGTGGAGGTTATGCAAATCATAACTTGTTTTGGACAGTACTTTCTCCCAACGGAGGCGGAGACCCAAAAGGAGAAGTTGCTAAAGCAATTAAGGATACTTTCGGCAGCTTTGATAGTTTCAAAGAGAAATTCAGTTCAGCTGCTGCCGGTCAGTTTGGCTCCGGATGGGGTTGGTTGTGTGTTGACGGAGATGGTAATCTACAAATCGTTGCCACCGCCAACCAGGACAGCCCGTATATGAATGGACTAACTCCCATATTTGGGGTGGATGTCTGGGAACATGCCTATTATCTGAATTATCAGAACAGGCGCCCTGATTATCTGAAGGCAATCTGGGATGTGGTGAACTGGGACCAGGTTGAAGAGAATTATAAAGCTGCTATCTAAAGCAGACTGTAATTTTTTATCTGAATTGAACATCAAAGGTGTTCCATACATGTATGGAACACCTTTTTTTACATTTTAAAAAATTAGTCAAAACTCAGAATAAACCATTCCTCTTCATTAGGCAAACTTTGTCCAGAGCTGCGTGGCCGCATCATTGGCCGGCGCTGACCGTACCCCCCGCGCTGCTGCCGTGTTGCAGACATATCGCTTTCATTCCTGAACCGGAAACGAGGTGGTTCAATTGAAAAACCAACCCAGAGATCTTCCTGTCTGAGGTTAAAAATTGAAGAATCATTTATCGGAATTCTCATTTCGATAGACATTCTGCTTCGTTCTTCATCAGCATAAATTTCAAATCCGTCGATTTCAAGGCGTGAAAATTCAACAAAACCATATTCAGCGTCGCTGCCGTTTGGACGCTCCACAATCATTACCCTGGAAAAGAGATCTTCAGAGAGTGCGTTCATCAGTTCTAGATTCTCAGGATTTTGTCCCCACTCCTGATCGGTCAGGAAGGAATTGAAGGCTCCGGGGTTGTCACGCAAGAGGTTAAACGTGCCGGGCGGATATGCGATACCAACATTTTTTCGGTCACTTTCGGAATTACTCAGGTAGACAATCATCCCGAGCTGGCGAATGGTGTTTTCTTTAAATGGGCTGCGAACATCAATAAAAAGATGAAGAAATTCATCATGAATAGCTGCAAAATAGCGGATGTTATCGGTTTCCTTGAGGAGTGCATCAGTGGTGTTCCAATCCGAAAGGCTTCCATCAACAGTGATGCTTTCGTCAAGATGATGAACTGAGATTTGTTGTGTGCTGGAACAAGCTGTCAGCAGTAAAATCAAAATAAGGAAATAAATGGCTGATAATTGATTCATAAAGAATTTTCAGAGGACCTAATCATAATTATTTTTCAGTTGGTGGTTTTCTGATTTATAACATAAAACTGAGCGTTATGGTATAAAATAGTTCAATCAAATAAACCTATCACTTTTTTGTGAGGTTTAAAAAACTGAAAAATTCATCTCTCGGAGAGCTTCTCCAATAGTGTGGAATTTTCAGTATATTTAGGCTGTAAATTTAAAACATAAACATTACAACATTATGCAATTTGGATTTGGCGTTGGACCCGACACCTCATGGATGCGCAAGGAACTCACCGATGTAGGTGTTGAAGAACTGAAAACCCCGGAAGATGTGGATCGGGCAATGAAAGAGTATAACAGCGGCACGATGCTAATGGCCATTAATTCGGTTTGTGGCTGCGCTGCAGGTAATGCGAGGCCAGGATTAGCAATTGCTTTGGAAAAAGCCGGACAAAAACCTGATAATCTGGTTACTGTTTTTGCAGGACAGGACAGGGAGGCTACATCAAGGGCGAGAGAGTACTTTAGTGAATATCCACCTTCATCTCCTGCTTTTGCCTTTTTTGTTGACGGTGAAATCAAAGCGATGATACCCCGCCACAGAATTGAAGGCCGCACACGTGAAGAAGTAGCACAGGATCTGCTTATGGTGTTTGATGCATTCAGCAAGCAGGAAGAAAAATAAAGATTCGCAATCATACCTTAAAAACTAGTGTCAAGTCAGCGATCAAATGACGGAGAAGTCATCAGACGAGTCGATCTGAGATCATCTCAATGATCTTACATGGTTCATTTTTCGAAAAACTCGTCAGATGACTTTCTGAACTTTATCCGACAATTGAGAGTTGACATGACACTAATGTTGTGTCAAGAATGAAGTTTCGCAAGAAACCCGCAATGTTTCCTTGTCACCAATGGCAGTAAGAATAGAATTATATAGCCTTTTTGAAGAGAAAACTTTGCGGGTTTTCCAGTCATTTGATCGTTGACATGACATTAGGACGAAAAAGCCATTTAAATTAAAAAGCCCGTCTCGAACATTTCGAATCGGGCTTTTTTTAACGCTCAAAAAAGAAGCTGTTAAGAGAAATTTAAATTCGGGTGGTTAATATTCCGCCTGAAAGCCATAACTGGATTTGCCGGTATTGCACATTGAAATATCCCTGATTTCTCTGCAAGAGATAATTATCAAACGGGAAGTATTCGTTGCGCATGTTGGGCCGTTCAAAAGTGTAATTATAGCGCGGATCAGTTCTGTCGTAAGAGTATGACCAAACCATCGTATTGAGATACCGGTCTACATACCAGGGCGGGCCAAACAGTATATACATCATACCGAGGTCGGTTTTCCAGCCTTCCTTGAATGTGGTAAACTGCTTGTTGGCCTGTTCAACACGTTCATAATAAAGGCTGATTACAGACCTGGCCTGGTTTGCATTTCCGATATTTGACAGCCAGAAACGATCAATCGCTTCTTTGAGGGAATCAGGGTCTTCGATCTGCATCATTCTTTCATGGTCACGGCGGCCCATCAGATAAATGAGTGGTTCTGCGAGCTCCCTTGGGCTAACGACGGCGGGATAATTTTCACTTTTAATCGCGAAGTCACGGGCTTTATAAAGCCTGTCACCATCTTCATCGGTTGTTTCTACTTCGAACCGGTAATTACCACGGCCCAATAATTCGTACTTAAAATCAATAAGAACACTTCCGGCTTGGTCAAGACGCCGGGTCGTGGCATCTACTTCCTCAGGATTTCTCATATCCACACCGATATAAGGCATAGTAGAAGGGCTGTAATTATTATAATTCATCGGGCGTGCGGCAGTCGTATCCGAATTAAATTTCAGGAGCCTCGACCGAACTTCAAGCGGGTCCTCCATATCGTTATTGGTCACCTGAAATGTAAACATGAGACTGTCGAGTGCAGATGAGACAGTGTAGGTGGTAATCGGGAAAAAAGGACCGTCGGGATCTTCAACGCCTTTTCCAAGCAGCCGTACTGTTGTAAGATTAATTTCAGGCTTTTCGGGATCGGGAATAATTGCTTCACTTTCTCTGGTCGATGCTTTGCCCGATGAGCGGTCGAGTACCGAAACCTGAACAGAAAATCTTCCTGGTTGTACCTCAATGTCTTCATCGTGAGTAAAAACATCCTGGCTTAACGTGCTGCTGCCTTCGAAGTCCGATTGAACCGAAAAACTTCTTTGTATATCTTTACTGAAATCACCCTCTTTTTCGAGTATTCGAATTTCGAGTGTTACCTCTGCTTTTCGAACATCATCAATAGTAGAGTAAATCAAACTGCCAAGAACAACATCGGTGGTTACATTGATCAATGCTTTATCTTCTTCACTCAAAAAACCGATGGATGACATTCGGACTTCCGGATAACCGTCTTGAAAATAAAAGAAAGAGCCTCTCTCAACGTCTGGGTTTGCCGAGCGTACACAGCCTGTTGCATAAACAATCAGCAGTATAAACAGAATAGAAAAAAGGGTATTGTGGGTGTTTGTAATCATATAACCAAAGTTATCTGCTAAAAGGGACACTTCACAAATAATTTTAATTGAATTATTATAACAGCAAAACTGTCGGATAATTGCTTACCTTTAACAGTATTTATATTATCTATTCAAAATATTTCATAATCACAACAAAATTTTATGTTTAGTAGTGCGCGCAGAACAAAAATAGTCTGCACTTTAGGTCCCAGCAGCAATACAATGGAAGAAATTGAAAATTTGTATCGGGCTGGAATGAACGTTGTAAGAATTAATTTTTCGCACGGATCCCACGAAGATCATAAACGAACTATCGGTTATGTGCGGAAAGTAGCAAGTAAATATCAATACTCAATCCCTGTTTTGATGGACCTTCAGGGCCCAAAAATCAGGGTTGGCCAGATGAAAGATGGCGGGCAAATCGTAGAGGCAGGTAACCTGGTTGCAATTACACCCGAAGAAGTGGAAGGCAACAGTTCGGTAATTCCTATTGATTATCCGAACCTGGTTGATGATGCTAAAGAGGGCAACCAGATTTTGATTGATGACGGATTGCTTGAACTTCGGATTATAAAAAAAAATGCATCGGAACTGACTGCCAAAGTTGTGGTGGGAGGGATGCTGAAATCCCGTAAAGGAGTAAACCTTCCTGATGTGGATATCTCAATGGCATCCCTTACCGAAAAAGATATTGAAGATCTGGAGTTTGGCCTGGACATTGGAGTGGATTTTGTAGCCATTTCGTTTGTTCGCTCACCCAGAGATGTACAGGAAATAATATCCCGGGTGAGAGCCAAAGGCAGTAATGCAGCCATCATTGCAAAAATAGAAAAGCCCGAAGCGGTTGAAGTGATTGACGAAATTATTGAAGAGTCTGACGGTATAATGGTAGCCAGGGGAGACCTGGGAATTGAAATTCCGAGTGAGGAAGTTCCGCTTGTTCAGAAAAAAATTATTGAACGATGCCGGATGGCGGGCAAGCCCGTTATTACCGCAACACAGATGCTCGATTCCATGATCAATAACCCCCGTGCCACCCGGGCCGAAAGTTCGGATGTGGCAAACGCTGTGATGGACGGAACCGACGCTGTGATGCTTTCAGGCGAAACTGCAGCCGGGAAATACCCATCAGAAGCTGTAAAAACGATGGCAAATATCATAAAAACCGTAGAAAACCGGGCTTCTTCGATCTACTACAGCCTGAAATACCGTAAACCCGACTGGAAAGAAAAACAGGTAATTGAGTCACTGGCTTATTCCTGTGTAAGCCTGGCCGATAATGTTGATGCTAAAGCTATCAGCACCATTACCCATTCAGGGAATACAGCCCGAAGGATTGCCAAGTTCAGACCAAGAGTTCCCATTATCGCATTTACAGAAAGCAGAATTGTACGTCGGCAGCTTAATCTGGTTTGGGGGGTGCACTCCGTTCGTCTGGATGAAATTTTCGATACGGACATGAGCGTGAAGATGATGGAGGATTACCTTATGAAAAACGGACAGGTAAATAAAGGGGACAGGGTAATCATTGCAACAGGAATTCCGCTGGCAAAACGCGGCAGGACTAACATGATTAAAGTCAGTACAATTGACCGTTAAAAAATACGCTTCATAATTTTTCACCGTTGATCTTTTGTGAAGAAGACTGTTCAAATAGCTCTTATTTTTTTCCTCATCACCGGTTGTGCGTCTTTTAAGCAGGGCTGGAAAAACTTTACTGCCTATTATAACACCTTCTACAATGCACAGCAGTTTTTTGATGAAGGGCTGGAAAACAATTTTCGGCAGGTTCCCGATCTGAATCCGATGCAGCCGATTAGAGTTCATCAATCTCCCACAAATGCCGGACAGGAAGAGTTTGAAAGCGCAATTGAGCGGGGAAGCTCAATTTTGAGGAATCACGATGAGTCAAAATATGTGCTTCCAGCCATCGCTATTATTGGCAAATCATACTACTATCGGTCTGAGTTTTTTTCGGCCCTGGAAAAATTTCAGGAACTTCAGACACTGGCTGAAGGCACGTTATTGCAGGAAGCTATTTTATGGCAGGGACTTACCTACCTTGAAATGACAAACTACAATGAAGGGATTAATTTTCTGGAAATCGAAAAAGACCTGGTTGCAGAGTGGGAACCGACTCTTCTGGCAGAGGTTAATGCCGTACTTGCACAACTTCACACAGCTAGAGGAAACTGGCAGGAAGCCGCTGGATATCTGCAACTTTCTATTGTTAATCTTCATGACAGGAATAAGCGGGCGCGGGCATTTTTCCTGCTTGGACAGATTTTCGAGCGGCTTGACGAAGATAACCAGGCACTTTACGCCTACGGGCAAATTAGCAATATCAGAACCAGTTACGATATGGAGTTTAACGCCCTGCGAAAAGAAGCAGAGGTATCGAGGCGTATTGGCAGTTACCAGCGGGCAGAGTCTATCTATAATGATATGCGCCGCGACGACAAATTTTACGATTACCGTAACGAACTTCAGTATGAAATTGCACGGACACAGCAGTTCAGGGGAGATGCGGAACTTGCCGTCGAAAATTATAACCGGGTGCTAAGAGACCGCATTCAGAGTCCTGCCCCTCTCACGCGGGCTAAAACATATTTTGGGCTGGGTGAAACCTACCGCGATTTACTGAATGATTATTCTCTTGCTGCTGCCTATTTCGATTCGGCTGCATCAGAACGGGTAGATCGCGACCTGCTGCCGGAGAATTTTAATGCAAATGAACTGGCTGAGTCGTTCGGCCAATATGCAGAATTAAAACGTGAACTGGCACACCGTGACAGCCTTCTCCGTCTCGCAATCTTGCCCCCGGAAGAACTCGATGCTTTGGTGGAAGAGTTACAGCGCGCTGAGATGGAACGACTTGACAGGGAATTAAGTGAAATGGAAGCAGAACGAGCACAAATGGCTGTTGTTGAGGAGCCCGATAGTGTGATTGAAGCTGCTGAATCAACCGAGTTTGGATTCCTGAACATCAGAAGCCAGACGATGCTTGCTGATGCGAGTCTTCAGTTTCAGGC
>SL_3KL_010_SEDDRAFT_10000229_pt1 | contig 41581 bp, 46 predicted proteins | sample SodLakKL_010_SED_2_FD_10381 | JGI IMG/M metagenome (IMG submission 10381) | reverse complement strand
ATCGCTTCTTTTGCAAGGTTCACAGATGATGGATCAATACGAAGAGCTTTTAGCTCTCATAACCGATTTGAATGTAACTTTAGAGCTTAACAGCAGAAAGGGTATTGACGAAACTTGGGAAAACGATTCTGATCAATTGACAATGCCGATTATTTCCCAAATTCAAGAAGGACTCCGTGTCCAGGATATACTCGACTCCGGCATCATGAGTCCGATTAGAGCTGCTTCAATATTGCTGAAACTATTGAAAAGCAAAAGCTTAAGAATCCGGAGCCAGCAACCAGCCTGTACGGAACAACCTATTCAGACGTTATCAACCTACCTCAATGCGGGTTCGCCCAAAATCGTCCGCCGCATTGAGCAGCGAATGCTTACCGGTGTTTTGGAATATCAAGATCGCCGGCATGTTCAGGCGGTTTTCTTTCAAAATGGACAAATTGTGCATGCCTGCCATGGAAAAACCATTGGGAAAAAAGCCCTTTTTCGAATCTTTCGTGAGCAGGGCGGCATTTTAAAATTTATTCGGCAGCCCATATCAATATCTCCAACATTTGTATCAGCAATATCGTTAAACAAAATACTTGAGGAATGTTTCAACGAAACTAAACTTTTAGCCAAGATCGACCCTGCCTTTTGGACAAAGAGCATAATAGTCAACCATAAGAAGGCTCAAAAATTGCTTAAAAATAAAAATTCATCGGGGCTTCGGTATTTTATTGCGCTGGCTGAGCAGCATACCCTAGTTTCCGAGATCATAGACTTCAGCAAATTTACCGACAGCAAGACTTGTGAACAGCTTTTGTATCTGCTGAATACCGGCATACTTCAAATCCAAGAATAATCTTTTTTCGAAACTGTTTCCGGAGATAGTATGAAAGGTCAAATCCTTATTGTTGACGATGATCCGCTGATCATCAAACTGCTCGAAAAAAAACTTACAAAAGCGGGTTTCAAGATTGATTCAGCAAATGACGGTCAGCAAGCTTTAGAAAAGATTCACCAGTTTAAACCGGATATTATCATTTCTGACATCATGATGCCTCATCTCGACGGCTACCAACTTCACCGGAGCTTGAGACAGAAACCTGAAACAGCAGCTATTCCGTTTATATTTATGTCAGCAAAGGCAGCTCCGGCCGATCAGCTGGCCGGTCTTCGCATGGGAGCCGACGAATATGTTTGCAAGCCTTTCGACTTCGACAACTTCATTGAACGTGTGCATGAGGTAATGAGCAGAGCAGCATTGGTAAATCCACAAAACAACCATGCGGATTTCAGTGGAAAACTTAACCGAATGAAACTGGCTGATATTCTTCAGCTTATTGAAACCAATATTAAAACCGGCGAACTCGTTTTTAAAAATCAAAAGGGAAAAACCAAAGGGAAAGCTTTTTTTAAAAATGGTAAATTAATTGATGCCCAAACCGGTAAATTGTCAGGAGAAGAGGCATTTTTTGAACTCATGGGAAAAAAAAGCGGATATTTTGAATTTTTCAGCACCCCTATGGAAATAGCGGAGAAAATCACTGAACCTACTATCTCAGTTCTCTTAAACGGTACCCGCCTGATCGATGAAGCTCAGGGATTGCCAATATTCATTTCCTCGACGAATTGCCGGCTTCAAATCGTGAGCCGGGATATCAGTTCCAGCCTTGAAAATAAAATCGGCAAGGAGAACATAAACGTTATTTTCGAACTGGTGGAAAAAAACGCTTTTTGTCATCAAATACTTAATTCCCAAGTTATGAGCAAACCCAGGGCAGCCTCTGCTCTGATCTCACTATTAAAAGAAAAAATACTGGAAGTTCAAAAAAGCGAAGAAAAATCCAAATTGCAAATAGACAATCTATTGCTCCACGAGATTGCTGAAGTTTCCTTTAAAGGAGCAACCGGTATTCTTGAAATGAAAAAGAATGCATTTAATGCCGCCATTTATTTCCAAAACGGTGATATTGTTCATGCCACTTATGATATGACTTCTGGAAAGAAAGCTCTTTTTAGAATTTTTTCCGAGACTGGTTGGAATTTCACCTTTGAATCCCGGCCATTATCTGTTGATAAAAACATTCAAGATCCTCTCGACAAACTTTTAATTGAGGCCACCAGAGAAATGGAGGCTTTAGCACTTGTTGACAAAAAGATTTTAAACCAGCGAGTTTTGCTTTGTACAGATTTTTCGGATAATTTAGAATTTCAGGAAAACCATGACCGCATAAATAATATTTTCGAATTGGCAAAAAAACATCAATACGTTAGAGATATTCTTGATTACAGTCCGTATACAGACTTAAACACCCTTAAACTATTGCTGAATCTGATTAATTTCAAGATTATGGATTTATCCGGCAATTAATTTTCACCGAAAGCCAAGGAGGTATTATGGCTATAACAACCACTGAAACAAAAAAAATCACCTTAGCTCTCCAAGGCGGCGGGTCTCATGGAGCTTTTACATGGGGCGTACTTGACAGACTTCTGGAGGAAGATCGCCTGGTTATCGAAGGTATCAGCGGCACCAGTGCGGGAGCCATGAACGCCGTGGTACTTGCATCGGGTTATGAAATGAACGGAAAAGAGGGCGCAAGGAAAGCTTTGTACGATTTTTGGAGAGCCATCAGTTTGAAAGGGGCTTTCAGCCCTTACCATTCAGGGTGGTTTAATCCTCTTGGCGCTGACTGGTCCTTCCTGGCCCTCTGGTTCGATGTGATCTCTCAACTCTTTTCACCCTATCAGCTAAACCCTTCCGATATCAACCCCTTACGGGACATGATCGAGGAGACCATCGACTTTGAAAAACTTCGGCAATGCGGAAAAATCCGCCTTTTTATCTCCGCTACCAATGTCAACACCAATCATCTTCATATTTTCACCAACAAGCAAATTACCGTCGATGTCCTTATGGCCTCTGCCTGTCTGCCATATATGCATCAGGCGGTCCAAATCGATGGAGAATACTTCTGGGATGGCGGATTTATGGGCAATCCGGTACTGGAACCCCTGGTGCGACGTTGTGAAACCTCGGATACCATTATCGTTCAGGTTAATCCCACATTCAGGCAAGAATTGCCACGCTTTGCGGTAGACATTGCCGATCGCCTAAATGAAGTCACTTTCAATTCCAGTTTAATGCGAGAGATCCGGTCTTATTTCGATGTAACAAGAATGATTGAGAGGGGAACCATTAAAGATCCCCGGATCGAAAGAGCCTATTTTCATATCATTCCCATAGCCCCCGAATTCCACCATTTGGGAGTTCGGAGCAAACTTGACACCAGTTGGGTTTTGCTAAAGCGTCTCTTTGATATGGGACGAAATCAGGCGGATATGTGGCTTACAAATCATTTTGACGATATCGGTAAGCGCACTACTCTGGATCTTGAGGAATGGACCCCCACCGAAATACAATAGTTGAAATATAATGCTAATCTAAACAGATGAAAGGTTTGAAAATATGGTCGGAATTACCGGCATACTCATATCCCTTGGATTGCTCATTTACCTGGCCTACCGGGGTATCTCTGCTTTAATAGTAGCTCCTCTGATGGCCCTTGTAGCTGTCCTTTTCAGTGCTGATCCGGTCATTCTGGGAAGCTACACCCAAATTTTTATGCCTGCACTGGGAAAATTTGCTATTCTTTATTTTCCCCTTTTTCTCCTGGGAGCCATTTTCGGCAAATTAATGGATGATTCAGGTTCTGCGGGGGTTATTGCTCAGCGCATAGTGGAAACGCTTGGAAAAAATCGCTCTATTCTGGCAATAGTACTGGCATGCGCTATTTTGACTTATGGGGGTGTATCTTTGTTTGTGGTGGCTTTTGCTGTCTATCCCATTGCGGTAGCCATGTTTCAGGAGGCCAATATCCCCAAAAGACTTATTCCTGCAACGATTGCCCTGGGCGCCTTTACTTTCACAATGACCGCTTTGCCGGGCACCCCTGCCATACAAAACGCCATCCCGATGCCGTATTTTAATACCACACCTTTCGCCGCACCTTTTATTGGTATCATTGGCGGTACCACCATGTTTGTTCTGGGTATGCTGTGGTTGTCATATCGGGAAAAAGGCGCACGCAAAAAAGGCGAAGGTTTTGGCGACACTCATGAGGAAGCTCAAAGACCGGAGATTTCCAAAAATATTCGGGAGCATGCTCAGTGTGAAAATTTTGATGTAATGGAAATTTCCCCTGATGACCCTACCTATGTTAAAAAACTGCCAAATTTTACTATTGCCGTGTTGCCGGTGATTCTTGTTATATTGATTAATTTTTTATTTACCCGCTTTGTCATTCCGGCAATGGAAACAGATTTTCTGGCGCTTGAAAAGTACGGATCTACCAACATAAACGCTGTTCGAGGCGTATGGTCGATTATCAGTGCACTGGTCATATCCATTGTAATTCTTATTTTTCTCAATTTAAAAAATTTCCGGAGCATCAAAAGAACTTTGGATGATGGTGCAAGTGCATCGGTGCTTCCTTTATTTAACACAGCCTCCTTAGTGGGATTCGGTGCGGTGATTGCTTCGCTTCCGGCATTTGAACTTATCCGGGATATGGTTCTGAGCATTGCACCGGGCAATCCGTTGATATCTCTTTCCATCGCTGTCAATATGCTAGCCGGTATTACCGGATCGGCGTCAGGCGGGATGAGTATCGCACTGCAAACGCTGGGGGATACTTATATGGAACTTGCAATATCTGCCGGTATCAACCCCGAGCTGATGCACCGTGTAACATCCATTGCCACAGGCGGACTGGATGCGCTGCCTCAAAACGGCGCTGTCATCACCCTTTTGACTATTTGCAAGCTGACTCACCGGGAATCGTACGGAGACATTTTTGTGGTGGGGGCCCTGGTTCCGATTTTATCCCTCATTGTGGTGCTTATTTTGGGGACATTATTCGGAAGTTTTTAATGTATCTGTTTTTTTTGATGAAAGGCTTGTTTTTCTTTCCAATACTTTTCCGATATAGTCTTTAAACAAGGGATGAGGCTTCATGGGGCGGGACTTGAATTCCGGATGAAACTGGCACCCTAAAAACCAGGGATGATCTTTGAGTTCAACAATTTCAACAAGGTTTTTATCCGGGGACGTTCCACTGATAACAAGGCCCTTTTCCTCCAAAATTTGTCTATACTCGTTGTTGAATTCATACCGGTGACGGTGTCGCTCGGAAATCAATTCAGATCCATAAGCTTTGTGGGCCAGGGTATCTTTTTGAATTTGGCAAGGGTATGCCCCCAGGCGCATGGTAGCTCCTTTATCGCTGGAAGAATCACGCCGCTGGACGGTCTGGCTTTTCTCATCAAACCATTCAAGCATGAGATATATTACAGGATAGGGAGACTTTTCATCAAATTCTGCACTTTGGGCATCACTGAGACCGGCCACATGACGGGCAAATTCCACAACGGCAATCTGCATACCCAGGCATATTCCAAAATAAGGTATTTTATTTTCCCTGGCATAATTTGCGGCACATATCTTACCTTCCACACCTCTGGAACCAAAGCCTCCGGGAACCAGAATGCCCTCAACATCTTCAAATGCATGCTTGCAATTGTTTTCATCCAGTCGTTCAGAATCCACGAATTTGAGTCTAACCTTGCACGCATGAGGAATGCCTCCATGAATTAAAGCTTCATTGAGGCTTTTGTAAGATTCGGTCAGGTCGGTGTATTTGCCCACTATGGCAATGGTAACCGAATGCAGGGGAGATTTTAATTGCCGGATCAATTCTTCCCAGGCTTCAAGGCGGGGAGCACGGGTCCATATATGGAGGAGCTCCACAATTTTTTGATCCAAACCTTCATTATGAAAAATAAGCGGAACTTCATATATGCAATCCACATCTTTGGCGGTAATGACTGCATCTTCTCCAACATTACAAAAAAGTGCTATTTTGGCCTTGATCTCTTTGGATAAAAAGCGATCCGTTCGACAAAGAAGAATGTCTGGCTGAATGCCGATGCTGCGCAATTCCTTGACGCTGTGCTGGGTCGGCTTTGTCTTGACCTCTCCTGCTGTAGCAATGTAGGGAACAAGAGTGAGATGAATGTATATCACATTGTTTTTTCCCACATCGGTTTTAAATTGGCGGATGGCTTCCAGAAAAGGGAGGCTTTCGATATCACCGATGGTCCCTCCGATTTCGACGATAAGCACATCCACACCATTGGCTGCCAGACGGATACTGTTTTTAATTTCATCGGTAATGTGGGGTATAACCTGAACGGTCCCACCCAGGTAATCCCCTTTTCGCTCCTTGGTAATGACGCTGTAATAAATTTTGCCTGTGGTAAAGTTGCTATTCTTACCTAATTTGGCGTTAGTAAAACGCTCATAATGCCCCAGATCCAAATCCGTTTCGGAACCATCATCCAAAACAAACACCTCACCATGCTGAAACGGGTTCATGGTCCCCGGATCCACATTGATATACGGATCAAGTTTCTGGATTGATACCCTGAGTCCCCGGCTTTCCAGAAGACATCCCATGGCCGCCGAGGCCAGTCCTTTTCCTAAAGAAGACAATACCCCGCCTGTTACAAAAATATACTTGGTACTAAACATCATGGATCACCATCAAATCAGGAAAGCGGCACTCTTTAACGCCGCTTCCCTTAAATTTTTATCAAGTATCTTTATTCAGCAACAAAGAGAAAATCAGAAAATACGGCAGTATTTCCAAGTTCTTCCTCAATTCGGATAAGTTGATTGTATTTTGCGACTCTGTCGGTTCTGGACATGGATCCGGTCTTAATCTGGCCACCGTTTATTCCCACGGCAAGATCAGAAATAAAGGTATCCTCGGTTTCCCCGGAGCGGTGAGAAATAATAGTCATATAGAAGGCCTGCCTGGCCATTTCTATGGCATCCAGGGTTTCGGTGAGGGTTCCGATCTGGTTCAATTTGATGAGAATTGCATTGCCGATGCCTTCTTCAATCCCCCTGGCGAAAATATCGGGGTTGGTCACAAAAATATCATCTCCCACAATCTGAATTGTTTCCCCCAAACGCTCGGACATTATTTTCCACCCGTCCCAATCCTGCTCCGCAAGGCCATCTTCAATGGAAAGAACCGGATATTTATCAATGAGCATTTCATAATAATCGACCAGGGCCTCCGCCGAAAGGCTCTTTTTTTCGGATTTCAAATGATATTGACCGTTTTTATAAAATTCATTAGCCGCACTATCCATAGCAAGTCCGATGTCTTCTCCAGGCTCATAACCGGCAGCCTCAATGGCTTGCAGAATGCACTGGATAGCATCTTCATTGGACTTCAGGTCCGGAGCAAAACCGCCTTCATCACCTACCGCAGTGCTGACGCCTCTTTTTTTAAGGATATTTTTGAGTGCATGAAATGTCTCCGCACCCATACAAACGGCCTTGCTTAAACTGTCGGCGCCAACTGGCATGATCATGAATTCCTGGATATCCAAATTATTGCTCGCATGAGCACCGCCATTGATAATGTTCATCATGGGGATCGGCAGATACCTGGCATTTATACCTCCAAGGTAGCGGTAAAGCGGCATTCCATAATTTGCCGCAGCCGCTCTGCAAGCTGCCATGGAAACCCCTAATATGGCATTTGCACCAAGGCGTGCCTTATTGGGTGTGCCGTCCATCTCGATCAAAAAATGATCCAGCTCGGACTGATTCGATGCATCCATCCCCTTAATTGCAGATGCAATTTCACCATTGATATTATCCACGGCTGTCAGGACACCTTTTCCATTATACCGGGAAGTGTCCTTGTCTCTTAGTTCCAAAGCTTCCCTCTGACCTGTGGAAGCACCCGAAGGTACGGCTGCCCGTCCCATAGACCCTGAAGTCAAAAAAATATCGACTTCAACTGTGGGATTTCCTCTGGAATCCAAAATTTCTCTGGCTTTTACATCCATAATTTCGGTCATTATCCTACCCCCCTGTTATATTCTGTATACAGTATCCAATCTCTCGGCCAACTTGACAAAACAAAAAAATGGATGTTACTCTTCTCGGAATATTCTGTCAAGCAGGTCTAAAAGTTTAAAGATTGCATTGAACCGATTGGGAAAAACCATTGAACAATATTGGAACATATGGATTTATATAAAAAAGCGCATCTTGTCGTGGCAGCCATAAGGCTGCTGGAGCATCAGAATTCAGCATCACCCTCTATAGAAATGGTTTGCCAAATGTTGTCCTTTTCTATTGAAAAAGGAAATCTCATTATCCGCAACCTTAAAGAACTGGGCATTCTCGATGTTACCGAAGGAGCCTTCGGCGTTCGTCTTTTTATTAAAAACCATCTGGCCATTGAAAATATTCAACGGGATGAAAACGAAGATAAGCTGGCTTACGAACTCGAAAAATTTCAAACCGCTCAAAAGCAGCGTTTTAAAAAAATTGAATCCATCAAGGCGCAGCAGGCTGCCAAGAAAAAAAATCTTTTTGCCGAAATCGAGCAGAAATTAAAAAAAGATCTGGAAAAGAAAAAACCAGATTAATTATAGAACTTTTTCCAGTCTATTGATAACCATTTCAACGGTAATGTCTTTCATGCATGCGCGGGTGGTGCAGGCTCTTTTAAAACAGGGGGCACAGTCTGATTTTACTTGAACAATTTGATGACCTGGCCCATAGGGTCCTGTGCGCCAGGGGGCGGTCGGCCCGAACAAAGCCACCACCGGTGTGCCAATTGCGGCCGCGATATGCATCGGTCCGGTATCGGTGGTCAGCAGAAGCACAGCATTTTCGTATAAAGCCGCAAGAGTTTTAAGCGAGGTTTTCCCTGCAAGATTGACCGCATTATGGGTCATCAGGGATCGTATCCTTTCAATTTCATAATGGTCACTTCCGGCGCCGGTAAAACATACCCGGAAACCTCTGCCGGACAGCCAATCGGCTACCTGAGCAAACTTTCGGATTTCCCACAATTTAGTATCCCACCTGGCCATTGGATTTATGGCTACAATGGGTTCGGAATTTGGAATATCGAAGGATTTCAAAATATTTTTTATTTTTTTGCGGTGAAATTTTCCAACCGGAAATCCAAACTCTATGTTCTCACAGGTTATACCTATCGCTCTCAACAACATCAGTTCACGATCAATGGCATGATAATCCATACTGACAGCAGGTATTTTCCGGTTATAAAAGATATAACTGCACTCCGAATGCGCCATACCTGGCCCGAAACCCACTTTTTGCTTACCCCTGGATAAAAATACCCAGATACCACTTTTCAGAAGTCCCTGGAAATCGACAACAAGGTCGTAATGCGTATCTCTTAAGGCCTTAATAAATTCAAGGATCTCCCATAAAAATTTCTTAAACCGGGCAGGACGAAAAAAATCTGTAATCCATTGTTTTCTTTTGCATACAAGAACTCTTTCTATGGCTCTGTGACCCTCTATGATTTCAGCGGAAGCCTCTTCCACGAGCCAGGTAATGTGTGCTGTCGGAAAATGTGCTCTAATTGCATTCAACACCGGCAATGTATGTGTAACATCTCCAATGGCACTGGTTTTCACAATCAAAATTTTCATGAACGCTGACCGTCAGGATACCTGCTTTTCCGCGATTATATCAATTCATTGACCGCATCAATGATCTCTTGTCTGCTGAAAGGCTTTTCCAGCGTTTTACGTGCTCCCAGCTTTTTGGCCAAATACAGGTAATCATTTGGATCAATGCGACCGCCACCGGAAATAGCAATAATCGGAACATGAGGAAAATCGCGCGTAAGCTCGATAATCGTCTCAATGCCTTCCTTTTCCGGCATGATCAAGTCCGTAATGACAAGGTCCACTTCAGGATTTTGATGAAAAAGCTGCATGGCAAGCTTGCCATCCTGAGCCTCTATCACATCGAATCCGGCTGCTATCAATGTAAGCCTGAGCATTTTTCTAACCTGGTCGTCATCATCAATTATTAAAATACGCGCCATTTCGTGCCTCTGAAGTTATTTAAATATTGTAATGTTTTCATGTATACTCGATGATCAAGTTTTTTTCGTCATTCCTGCGAAGCCTGTCCCGGGCCTGAACCGGGAGCAGGAATCCAGACGGTTTCAGCGAGTTCATAGATTCCGGGTCTCCGCTCCGCTTTTATTTTCGGATTCAATCGGCAATCATAACAGGTCAATGTCCCAATTCCACTGTCCTGGACGCTTTTTTAGATGAACGCCCCTGGGTACAGGCTCCGAAATATTGACAAAGAGCGTGTAGCCTGCATTTACNAATTCTTTTTTACGGTTTCGAATATCCAGTCTCCAATTGGGATAAAGCCAGAAATTTTGACCATATTTCTGAACCCAGNCATCTTCATTTTTGGGACTTGAAAAAATTTTACCTACCTCCATATCGTCGGAAAGTGTCCGTGAAACACAAAGCGGCCAATTTCCAAAACACACAATACCCAAATGAATCGGGCTGGTGGAAGGCAGCTTAAGCAGATCATCGGCCCCTAACTCAGGGCTAACAATGGCACCTTTAAAGCCCATTTTTTTTAGAATTATCAAAGCACCGGGATTAGTTATATTGCAAAAGGGGCCGGCCCAAAGGTTCAGTTTTCTGGCTGACGGAAAAAGAGAAACCTGCCAGGGTGCATTTAAAACGAAATTTTTTCCTCCCTGTTGTAAAATAGATTCCACAACCGACTTGAATTGATTTTCCTCGTCCGGCCAGATGACCGGCGGAAGCCACCACCACGAGGGGATGAGAATCTTTTGGGAAATCCGCTTTACGATATTTTCATCAAGCCAAAACCCTACACGCCCTGAAGGTGTTGTTTTAAGCATATATCTGAAAATATTCATTTCTTTGTATCGGCCTTTTACGAGACCTGGTTTTTGTGTCACAAATTTATAATTTCCAATTTTTCCTTTCTTCAAACGGATTTGATCCAACTCATTTTGAAGCTTTGAAATTTGTTTTTCCAGTTCCGGCTCCCGCCGATCAATCAGAAAAACAGAGGCTCCCCGCATCATCTTATGATCGGTCTGCCTTTTAATTACCAGCTTGCCGTTTTTCGGCACCCATTTATTCACCCTGATCAGAGTATGCCATTTTTCATCCTCATATCCAATACGTAACAAATCTCCTGAATATAGCATTTCCCTAGAAACCAAATAAGGATGATTTTTTCCCCCCTTAATTTTTCCGATCAACAATCCGGAACCGGTATGCCCTTCCAGTTTGATAGGGTTCTGGGGACGTTGTGGCAAAAAATAATAATGGGTGACGGGACGTCCCAAAGCATATCCAAGCATTTCAAGAACTTCTTTTTTACACCGGGGGTCACTGCCCTCATCGCGCATCAACTGGTAAGCTTTAGTGGTATAATATACATAATGGGGCCCTTTTTTCCTGCCCTCGATTTTCCAGGCCCGAATTTCAGGAACAGTCGCTAAAACTTTCACGAGCACATCCAGACTCAGATCCTGGCATGAAAAAAAACGTTCGCTCTTTTTTCCAAGATTATATTGCCTTCTGCAAGGTTGAACACATCTTCCCCGCAACCCGCTTTTACCCCCCAAATAACTGCTCCAGTAACAGCGGCCTGAAACGCCATAGCAAAGCGCCCCGTGTACAAAGACTTCGAGTCCGATACCAGGAGGACAGGCCGTGGCCATGGACTTGATTTCGTCTATATGAAGTTCCCTTGGAATTACCACGCGTTTAACGTTCAATGTTTTGTCGATCATATTCAGCGCAGATGACAATGTGATATTCGAAAGGGTTGAAAGATGTAACTCTTTTGAAAAATTTGCCTGTTTTACCAAAGAAAACATGGCCAGATCCTGGATAATCAGCCCGTCGGGCTTTACCTGTTTTTCCAGTCGATAAATTAACTCTCCTGCACTTGGAAGTTCTGACATTTTCAGTATTGAATTGAGCGCAATGTATACCTTTGAGCCTTTTTCATGAGCTAACCGCGTCAACCTTGATAATTCCTCCAATTCAAAGTTTTCAGATTCCATTCTTGCAGAAAACGCTTTCAGCCCGCAATAAACGGCATCTGCACCAGCAGATAACGCCGCTAAAAAAGAGGCGCGGTTTCCGGCAGGTGCCAGAATTTCAGGAATTTTATGATTGGTTTTTTCGTATTTTACGTGGTTCATAAATTTTCAAGTATTTCTTGCAACCTCATTAAGATTGCAACCTCATTAAGATTGATTTTAAAAAGTATTTGATTATAAAATGCAATTTTATGCATCACCATTTAATTTTTTTTGCATTATGGATCTTAAATTTTTTAGAATCAAGGAAAAACAAATTGGAAACAAGAACACAATGAGCAAGCAACCATATGCTGAAATTTCGCCTCAAAAAAAACAAATTTGGCTGAATCATTCTTTTGCCAGAACTATTTTTGATTCTCTTTCAGCCAACATAGCAATCCTGGATAAAAACGGGGTGATACTTGCCACCAACCGGTCCTGGCAAAAGTTTGCCGAAGGTAATGATATGAAAGCCGATTTTGATTCAGCAGGTTATAATTATCTCGAAATCTGCGACCGGGCCACCGGCGATGATGCTCAAATCAGTCAAAAGGCTGCTGAAGGTATCCGAAGCGTCATTAACGGGGATATAAATGAATTCATATTCGATTATCCATGTCACTCACCCTCCCAGAAACACTGGTTTAACATGCGGGTTGTTCGATTTTCCGATCCTCAATCCGCAAAAGTCATCGTCAGCCACGAAGAAATCACAGCTTTAAAATTGGTGGAAGAATCACTCAGGGAAAATGAAAAGCTTTTAAGGAAACAAAAAAAAGAACTGGAAGAATCCAATATTGCTCTCAAGGTTATTTTAAAACAGCGAGAGTTGGACAGGGTTGATCTTGAACAAAGAGTTCTCGATAATATCAAAGAACTGGTTTTTCCCTACATGGAAAAACTTAAAATTTCCAACCTCAATAAAAACCAGGCCATTATTGTAAACATCATTGAAGCTCATCTTAAAGATATTATTTCACCTTTTTTGGAACGTCTATCTTCACTGAGCAAAATTCTGACACCCCAGGAACTTCAGGTGGCAACAATGATAAAAGACGGCAAATCCAGTAAGGAAATTGCCGATGTTTTAAACGTTTCCATTTCCACCATAAACTTTCACCGTAAAAATCTAAGAATGAAATTTGGTTTAAACAATAAAAAGGCTAACCTGAGATCCTATTTATTATCATTGACCTGAATTTTGTACAAAAAAGGAGAAAAACCAGAACATGAAAGTCAGAACCTGTGTTTTGCCTTCAGGGCATTTCATTTACGGTGTTCACAAACCCAATTTTGATGTAGATAATTTCAGAGAAAACGACTTTATCGAATATTTGGGCCGATTCAAAGATGGCCGGTTGAATAAAAACGTTGCCAATTTTCCCGCCGGCACCGTAAAAGAACCGGAAGCCGACACCATTTATGAAATCCCAAATCCATTTGATTTCCGGGGAACCACCTATATTTCCAAAAGCTGGGCAGATAAAAAAGCCCAAAATCCGGAATTAATTTATCTTTCGGAACCTGAAAAAGTATCTTTTGCCAATTTTATGGAAAAATGGTTTACCCATGAACCCCATTTGAAACAAAACAGAGAGTTGCTTTTTGAATCATTACCGGAACCGCTGCTTTTGGCATTGGCAAAAACCGGCACTGATCCCGAAGACCTGATTGCCCTGGCTAAAATCACCTGCGAATTTTGTTTCGAATCCGATGGCATAAATCCTACAGGGCTGATTTATCAAAGAGATAAAAACGGAGAAGAAACCCCTTTGATCAAAAACCACGATTTGTTTGAAACACTCGCCAATAACCGGAATCTTCCCGCCGCATACAGAGAAGTGATGGTGCTGCGACCGGGGGCGCAGGGTAAAAGTGAAATTGTGGGAGAGTTAAAAGAGGGCCCCAGTCACGTGTTCGAATATTTGAGACGAAACAGCTATATACCGTGGGGTCATTATGCAGCTAACATGGCTCACGATTCGATTCGTTATCATATCGGGGAACTAACCCTAGCCGACATATACGGAATGCGACACCTATACTACCAGCGGACTTACACACGCCTTGCCCGCCAGCTTGCAATTCCCGTATCCGTCACACGAAAAACCCTCACCATTGCCCAATTGGAAAGTCTTAGAAAAAAGATTTTAAACAAACAATCGAAAAATCAGAAGACAGGCTCTCCAGTTTTTAATTGTACCCTTTGGGGCTGGAACTACGGTTTTGATTTTTCTCCGACAAAATACAGGCTCCATGCTTCTCATCAGCAAATTCACCAACAATTTGCATTGATTCCCTCAATGGTCGACTCCCAAACCGGCCCAGATCAAATTGCATCATTTGCTTGCGGAGATATGATCGCAGAATTTATCCGTCAATTTCATAAGCAAACCGGCCGGCATTTTTTCGAATGCTATATTAAAGCCATCCGAAACAACCGGAGATTAGATGATACCCGGAGTGAAAGCAGTCTGATTATTTATGAAGACAAGCATGTCATGGTATTTGTTCCAAAAGCTCAAACATCCCAGTGGGAAATCCAGCTGATGTGTATAAATCCTATAGGCAATATTTTGGAAACCGATATCCCTTTGCGGAATTCACTGGATCAGGCCATACTGATGACCATGAAGATATTATCATGTATGGGTGCGAAGATGGTCACCACCATCGAATATGCAAAGAGAATAGACTCGAAAGATAGCGACCAACGTCTTATCTATGCCTTTTTACCCAAAATTCCCCAATCCCCCGGTTCATTCAGCGAAGCTCAACTTCGCTGGATCAATGGTCACTATCCCGAAGATTTTGCCCTGGCTTGTCGGAATCATATAAAAAAGCAGGAGGCAAAAATGAAAACCCCAAGAATCCCTCTGAAATCTTGACAAACTGATTCATTCACAACTAATATAGCTTATAGATCTTTCATCTTTCAGTAGTGGAATAGCAGGTAAAAGAATAATGGCAAAGATTGTCGAGCTAAAAGATTTTAGAACAAAAACATTGGAACAAAAAGCTTTCGGGCCATGGAAAAAACGATTTGGGGAAAATTTTTCTCCTGAAACCAGGCTTTCGGATATTTCCGATAAAACCTTGCTTTATTTGTCTCAACCGGGTGAAGCAAGTGCCGTGGCGTTTTATGAACTTATCATGGGAGTTTTAAATTTCGGGCACGCATCAAAATTTTCCTACATTGAAAATGATGACCAGCGTTATGTGATGGAAATTCATTTGTTTTTATCCGATTTATGCCGTTTCGAAATGATGGGTCGTCTTGGATGGATAAGATTCAAAGATTGCTCCGTGAAAAGCCTTATCGAACTGATTGGTAACTTCCTGGAATATAAGGATTTTTGCCGCCTCAACCCTCCCGAATTATCAGAATCACACCCGGATTATAATTCTTACAAAAATCTCCACGAAAGAGACCGGGAGGGATTTATTCGGCGCCTTTTGCCTGGGGCACTGGATATTTTCCAGAGAAAAGTGAATCAGTAAGCCGATTTCTCAATCAATGCTCGACAAATTGAAGGCGTGCGAGTAGGCTCTCAAAATTTTCCTGAGACACTTGTTTCCATTGGTTTTTGGGACTAAACTTGACTACTGCCTTTACATGGGGGGAAAATACTTTTCCAGCCTGCAATTCAGGATTTTCCATCAGGTACTTAAACTCTTCTCCAAGATCCAGCAAAAGATCCATAATATCGTCTTCTTCCAGCAGCTTAACCATCAAAATGTTTTTTACCTTGCCACTTCCCCGCATGTGCCTGCGTCCATCCCGGCCGGTATAAATCTCAATGGTGGTATCTTCCAAAGGTGTAGCCGTTTCCTGGGGAGTCACCAAATAAGCTCTTTCCACCAAATACTCTCCTTCGGCAAAGGGTATCCACTGTCCCATTATTTCAACTCCTTTATGATTTTTTTTCTAATTTTTCAATGGGCACAAGAGTTGCTCCGCAACCTGGACATACCTGTTCTCCTGCAACACGGATTCTTGAACGGCATGCATTTATCTCAAGGCTGCAATCAGGGCATTTCATGTTACAATTATCTTTATTTGATTCCGGCTTGTCTGTCATGGCAGTTCTCCTTTGTGTAGGTAATATGTTAAGAGCTGCGGCGGCCGTTTTCAAGGACCCGTTTGGGCAAGAAGCAAAAAAACAGGGCGGCCCCTTTAAGATTTGCCTTAGGGTACCGCCCCATTTAATTGTAATTTAACAGAAGTGCTATGGAAAAACGTTTATCAACCTAGCAGCCCTGCAATTGTGCCGGCTTCGGGATGCGCATAGATGAGGATCAACGCGATAACCAGGGTATAAATCGCGACAGACTCAATCAAAGCCAAACCGATTAACAAGGTTACTGTAACCTTACCGGAAGCTTCGGGATTTCTGGCAATACCTTCAACTGCGGATTTGATGGCCCACCCCATACCGATAGCACAAAATGAAGCCGCAAGAGCCATACCGAAACCTGCCGCGGTTACCGAAACGATAAAAAACTGTAATGCGTCCATACTTACTCTGCCTCCTTTTAATAATTAAAATTAATGAACAGCTTCTTCCATTCTCCCATTAAAAGCCGTAATAAAACTACAGGCTAAACAGACTCGATAATGTTCCCGCACGTAAATAATATTAGTGGGCGTGTTCCATCGCTCCGGTAAAATACATGACTGAAAGCAGGAAAAAGACGAATGCCTGCACCAGAGAGACAAATAGACCCAGGACCATGATTGGCAGTGGTGCCAAAAAGGCTCCTGCCAATGCAAAACCAATGATCAGAACAAGCTCTTTGCCCATAATGTTTCCAAAAAGCCGGAATGAGAGGGATAAAATCCTGGCCATATGGCCGACAACCTCAACAGGCAACATAATCGGAATCATCCACCAGATGGGTCCGGTGAAATGTTTTATATAACTTATACCATGATACATGACACCGATCACATGGGTAAAAACCACAACCACTAAAGCACATGCGATGGTCGTGTTGAGACTTTTGGTTGGTGAGTAAAATCCGGGAACAAGTCCGATCAGATTCGAAATAAAAATGAAAAGAAATACGGTCGCCAACAAGGGGAAAAACCAACGCCCTTCATCTCCTGTAATATCCACCATAAAATCTTCAAGCGAACCTATCAGCATTTCAAATATGTTTTGTGTTTTACCAGGGATCATCGAAATCCCTTTGGTAGCAAGATAACCAAAAATGATCAATAAGCCCATAACAACCCATGTATATATCACATGCGGATATTTATGAGCAAAGTGCTCAAAACCCATCAACTCAAAAAGCACGCCGACATAGAGATAAGGATGTTCCACCTAAGTTGCCTCCTTAAGATTTAGGTTTTAATTCACACATTGTCGCAAACAAAATACTTCCCACAACCACCGACAGACCAACAAAAAGGCCAAGTGGGTCAACAACATGTTTGGAAACCAAAACGATTATAATCACAATGCTTACAAAGAAACGGATATAGTATTTCACCAGTGCAACCGGATAATAATTTAAGGCACTGGGATTCAGCGCTTTTTTCAATGCGCGAGCCAAAAAATGAAAATTGACTGTCACAATGAGACCCCCGAAAAAAATCCCCAAGGCAAAAGCTTTGTTGAAAAACAGAAAACCACAGGCCGTGAAGAGAGCAAATAATATCCAGTTAGTCCTGCTGACACACTTTAAAATACGTTCTTGAATGCTCATATGGCCATTTTTTCCATGGTTTTTATTCCAATTTTTTAGCCTTTTTTATGGCTAAGCCAATATTCCGATATCCTGCAATGACACCCAATATCAGAAATATGATGGTAAACCATGGTGTGGTATCAAAAACATGCCGATCAAGATATACGCCCAGTGCCAAACCGATAAATATGGACAATGAAATGGAAAGTCCGATACTGCTATAATAGGCAAGCTCTTTAATTTGCCGCCTGGTTTCTCTTTTCATAAAAACTTTTTGGTTCCGAAAATACGGACCTTTCAAAATCATTATATTAAAGCAAAAACAGGATTTGATATCTGCACCCTGTATGGGAAAAGCCATCTAACACAGGAATTAATTCAAGTCAATCTAAAATTACACTTGCAAGTCAAATTTTAATCAGGGCAAGATGCCGATTACTCCGGAAAACCTCCCTGTGGACTGTTCACCCCTGAATGAAAAAAATAAATCCGTTCGGCATCGGGTGCATAAATTCCCGGTTTCAATATTTTTACCCGGGATACCTTCGGATTTCATTTGATCCCGGGAAACGGTCCAGAAATCAAAATAGTTGCTGCGGGTCCGATACTTTAACAAATTTTCAGGAATTTCGGAGCGGTAATTGACAAATTCCGCACAGCAAGGGCCAAGTGAAGGTCCTATACCGGCCACGATATCTTTGGGATTTGACATAAAGTGCTGCTTCATAAAGCTTACGGTTTTTCCAATGATATTTTTTACACTGCCACGCCATCCCGAATGCACATTGGCCACCACATGCCTGACCGGATCATAAAAGAGAACCGCCTGGCAATCTGCCACCTGAATCAGAAGGTATCTATGGGGAAGCTCTGTTATAACGGCATCGCCCTTCATTGTAATTTCGGGTCTTTCCGATAAATTCGATTCCGACCTGTGTTTAAATATCCTGACTTGGTCCGAATGAATCTGTTTAAGATATACCATCGAACCCTCATGGGCTTTATTGATAAAACAATCTGCTATTGACCTGCGGTTGCGTTTGACATTTACCGGGTCATCACCAACCGAAAAACTGGAATTCAAGCTTTGGAAAGGTTTGGGGCTGCACCCACCATGCCGTGTAAAAATTCCATGACGAACCTTGGGAAATTGACTCAAATTATGGAATTGAAAATAAAAAAGCCCGTCTTTTTTCCGAATCAGCATAAACGCTCTTTCGGGTTGCCACAGGTTATCAAAATTTTTCGGATAATTTTCGAGGTGGAAACTTCCGGAGTCAATCGTATTCGAATCACTTTTCCGCCACGTTTTTTTACAATATCGGCTCCGATAATTTTATCCTCGGTCCAGTCCGCCCCTTTGACCAGAACATCAGGCTGAATTTTTTCGATGAGCTTGAACGGGTCAGGCTCATGAAAGATGGTCACATAATCCACGCACCCAAGACCGGCCAGAACTTCAGCTCTCTGAGATTGCGGTATAACCGGCCGCCTTTCACCTTTGATGCTTCTTACCGACTCATCAGAATTTAAACCGACCACCAGGAAATCTCCATGGGATCTGGCATCATTAAGATATCGTACGTGACCTGCATGAAGAAGATCAAAGCAGCCGTTGGTAAATACGATCAGTTTTTTTGACTGTCGCAGATCTATCAAAATGTCTCTTAACAAATCAGGATCATATATTTTTTTGCAGTATTCCATTACATGATCAGATATTTTTCATTTTTTCCACAATGACTTTTCCAAACTCGGAACATTTGACTTCAGTGGCCCCCTGAATCTGCCGGGCCAGGTCATAGGTAACGGTTCCCTCTTTAAGGGCTTTCTGAAGGCCCTGCCGCACCAGTTTCGATGCTTCTTTCCACCCCATATAATCCAGCATCATGGCTCCGGAAAGTATGAGAGAACTGGGGTTAACCTTGTCCAGATTGGCGTACTTGGGAGCCGTACCATGTGTCGCTTCGAAACAGGCACAATGGTCTCCAATGTTTGCTCCCGGTGCCATTCCAAGACCACCCACCTGAGCGGCCAAAGCATCCGAAATATAGTCCCCGTTCAAGTTTGGTGTGGCAATGACATCAAATTCATCCGGTCTGAGCAAAACCTGCTGAAACAGCATATCGGCAATTCTATCCTTGATAACCACTTTGCCTTCAGGTGCTTTTCCATTAAAATTTTCCCACAGTTCATTTTCGGTAATGGTTTGGTCACCAAATCTCTCCCTGGCAACCTCATAGCCCCAGCGGTTAAAAGCACCCTCGGTAAATTTCATGATATTGCCTTTATGCATCAGGGTAACCGTTTTTCTTTTATTATCCAGCGCATATTCGATTGCTTTGGCCACAAGCCTTTTGGAGTTTTTAGCACTGATCGGCTTTATTCCAATTCCTGCTCCAGCCGGCACATTTGCTCCCATCTTGTCTTTTAAAAACGCAATCACCCGATTGGCCTCCTCACTTTCGGCTTGCCATTCGATGCCGGCATAGACATCCTCGGTATTTTCACGAAACACGACTATATCGACTTTTTCAGGATTTTTCATGGGGCTGGGGGTCGGCTCCAGATACTGGGTGGGGCGCACACAGGCATACAAATCGAGGCGTTGGCGAATTGTCACGTTAAGGCTTCTGATTCCCTCACCAATAGGCGTTGTCAAGGGTCCCTTGATAGCAACAACATATTGCTCGATCGCTTTAAGAGTGTCTTTCGGAAGCCACTCTCCTGTCTTTTCAAAAGCCTTTTCACCGGCATAAATCTCCATCCACTGGATCTTTTTTTCCCCCCCGTAAGCAAATTCAACAGCATGATCCAATACAAGCTTTGTGGCGGCCCAGATATCCGGTCCGATACCATCACCTTCGATAAAGGGGATAATGGGTTGATCGGGAACATTTAAAGAACCATCATCGTTTACTTTTATTTTACTATTGTGTTTCATTTTTTCCTTTTTTCATCCTTCTTTTATTTCTCGTTAATCAAATGTACCGGGGGGCAGCTTCGCTGCCGGAAAGCTTCATACATGACAACAGCTCCGGCAACCGATGCATTTAAAGATTCCACCGGTCCAACCTGAGGTATGGAAACCAAAAAGTCACACATGGATTTGGCTAACGGCCGAAGTCCTTTTTCCTCGGCTCCAATAACAATTGCCAGAGGACCCGTCAAATCATTTTCAAAAACTGATTTTTTTGCAGAAACATCCAGACCCACCACCCAAATACCGGATTGTTTCATCTGCTTGATGGCACCGGCCAGGTTGGCAACCCTGATAAGCCTTAAATGTTCCAGGGCACCGGCGGAAACTTTCGAAGCCGCCGGACTTGGAGAGGCTGAACGATCTTTGGGTACTATTACCGCCTGAACCCCTACCGCTAAAGCTGTTCGAGCCAATGCTCCCAGGTTTCGGGGATCAACCACCTGGTCCAGCATAAGAACCAGCAAACAATTATGATCATGGGAGCTTTGGAGAAGATCATTTAAATTTTCCAAGGGGTAAAGCGATACTCTGGCAGCTATTCCCTGATGCTCGGACACCCTGGCCAAAGCCGAAAGTTGCTTCGGGTTTATTTTTTTTACGGTGATTTTGTGTTCCTCACATAATTTCAGGATTTTTTCAATCCGGTGGGAAAACTTTTCCCGAGCCAGGTATATTTCAAAAATTTTTCTTCTGCGGGCTTTTAAAGCCTCCTGAACCGGATGAAAACCATACAGGATTTCCGTTTTCACAAAATGCTCCGGTATGTTTTCACAATATTGACCAAATGATCGACTGCTTCATTTAATTGGTCATTGACAACAATATGCCGATAGAGATGACGCTGTTGCATCTCTTTGCTGGCATCCCTCAGGCGTCTTTCAATGGCCTCCTGGGAATCGGTACCCCTGGATTCAAGACGAAGTCGAAGCATTTCCAGGGAAGGTGGCATCACAAAAATCGTTATACTATCCGGATAGTTTTTGAGGATTTGCCGGGTTCCCTGCACATCAATGTCCAATAAAACATCCCTGCCCCGTTTAAGATTCCGGGTTAAAAACTTATGAGACGTAGCATAAAAATTGCCATGCACTTCGGCCCATTCAGCCCAATATCCCTGCTGTAATTTTGTTTCAAATTCCTTTTTTTGGATAAAAAAATAATCGACACCTTGTTTTTCATTTCCACGAGGCGGCCTGGTGGTATGGGAAACCGAATAACAAATATCCGGAAAACTTTTGAGCAAGGCGTTACAAAGGGTTGTTTTCCCGGCACCTGATGGTGCCGATATGATAAACAGATTTCCTTCCGGCTTTTTTATTGGAAGATCCTTTGGTTGCTGCATGCCGGTTTTACCTGGGTTCCTTTGCGGTTTTTAAAGAGGTAAAGCGTTGGGATATGGTCTCTGCCTGAATGGATGACAGAATAATGTGGTTGCTGTCCATGATAATGATCGAGCGTGTACGGCGTCCATGAGTGGCATCAACAAGTCTTTTTTCTTCCTTGGCCTGATCCTTGAGACGCTTCATAGGGGCGGAACTGGGTGATACAATCGCTATAACCCTTTCTGCGGCCACAGCATTACCAAAGCCGATATTAAGTAAAATTTGCTCCATAAACCTCCTGATCTCCGGCGACCATTTCGGATTCGAACCGGATTTTTTGGCCGCTTCGATAACCACTGGATCCGACACATCCATTTTTGTTCTATTCAAGGTTTTGAACCTGCTCACGAATTTTTTCCAGTTCGGCTTTTATCGATACAATAACATGGCTGGTATCGGCACTCTGGGCCTTTACCCCCATGGTGTTAAATTCACGATTAATTTCCTGCAGCAAAAAATTAAGCTTTCGGCCGGCAGGTTCATTGGCATTCATGACTTCCCGAAATTGTCCGATATGGCTTTCACAGCGAAGAAGCTCTTCTGAAATATCGCTTCTGTCTGCCAAAAAAGCCGCCTCCTGAGCAATGCGGGCAGGATCTATCTCCACCATACCTTTCGTCAAGACGCCAATGCGCTCTTCAAGCCTTTTTCGATAATGGTCGAGAAGTCTGTTTTCAATTTCTTTTACTTTTTTAATACCATCTGTGATGAAGCCAAGCCTTTTTTCAAAATCGAGCAAAATAAAATCACCTTCTTTTTTCCGCATGCTATCATGGTTTTCCAGCGCCGTGCTAAAGCACGGACGAATGAGTTCCCAAAGGGATTCCGCATCCTTTTGGATATCGGCAGGCTTAATAATACCTCCTGCTCCAACCATCAATTCCAAAGAAATATCCGATTTCAGTCCGAAAGATTCCCTCAACTGCAACAGGGCATTATGGTAGGCGACAGCGCGGGCAATGTCAATTTCAAAAGCCGAAACCTCCTCAGTTTCGCTTTTTAACTGAACCTTCACCTCGATTCTACCCCTTTGAATCCATTGGGAAACCATCTTCCGGACCCTTTCTTCCAACAAAACAAGCTCACCGGGAATGCGAAGAACCAAATCCAGATATCTGCTGTTGTAAGAACGAATCTCAACGGTCACGATAGTGGATCCGCTGATTTTTTCACTGGCGGCATAGGCAGTCATGCTCTTTATCATGTTTTTGTACTTTCATTGTCCTGTTTCAAATCAACTATATATTTCTTTCTCACTTTCTCAAGAAAACAAAGCATCTTTTGATCTCTGTAATCCGGATAAGTCCAAGGTAAAAACTGAAACCGCTCCTTGGTAAATATCAGGGTAAGGTCGGCAAATATACCCTTTTTTAAGTAAATTCGATGGGTGAAATTTTTTCCGGTGGCCAAAACAAATCGTTCATGGGAAAGTATTCCGGGATCGGCGTTGACCCGGCGGTTACCCTTTTCTATATATTGAGCTTCAAGCTCATTGGTATAATATTTGATGTGAACCAGACGATCCTGATCAACAAGTTTTTGAAAGGTCAAAACCCTTCTGAAAAGGGGCGCTCCCATTTCCTTTTCATAATAACCTGTAAAATCGAATGCCAACCACGGGCTGACCATGTCCACAGGACCAAAGATATCCTGCAACGCCAAGGCAAAAGGTTTCAGCATTTCCTTTTCTTTCATAAAAAGGCTGACAATCAGTTTTGCCTTTAAGGGTTCCCGGGGGGTACTCATGTGTTTGCGTACTATTCCTATATGGGCTTGGCTTCATCGATCAACATGATAGGGATATCATCCCGGATTTCATACATCAGCTTACACTTGTCGCAAATCAGCCCGTCTTTGGACTCGTTTAAATAAATCTCGCCTTTACATTTGGGACAGGCCAAAATTTCGAGAAGATCATTACTGATCACCATAAGACCTCCATTTTTTTCAAACGAAAAAGAGTTTTTGTCACTGAATGCCAAAGGCTTATCTTTTTCACTTGTTGCCAAATAATTTCATTATTGCACTGCCTTTTCTCTCTTTTCCTGCAATTTATAATCTATGGCTGGTTTATAGCAAACAAAATTGAAACTGGCAAAATTTAATTCACAAAAATTTTATTTTTTCCTTGACCATAAATGTATATAATTCATAGAATTTTGAGTTTATAAGGTTTCTGAACAATATTGCTATGGCCCTGGGTGGGATAAATTGAAAATCGCTCTGGTTTGTCATCATTTTAGTTTGAAAAAAGGGGGGCTTGAGAAATATACGGTATTTTTGAGCCGGGCTCTGATCCGCAAAGGGCATGAAGTACATGTGTTTGCCAACACATTTACAAACGAACCCGGTGTGATATTTCATCATGTACCGGTTATCCGGTTGTCCTTACCTGTCAAAAATCTGACTTTTTCATATTTATTAAAAAAACGTCTTCAAAAAGAATCTTTTGATATCATTCACAGCATGGAGCGAACATTTTATCAGGATATTTACAGGGTCTCCGACGGTATCAATCCGGTACAAATGCAGCAAAGATATCCAAACCCAAAAATTCGATTTATAAAATCGCTCGGGCCACGCCGTCTTGTGCTATCTTATCTTGAGCAAAAGATTTTTCTTAAAAACGGATGCCGGGCGGTTATGACCAACTCCCAGCTTACACGCCGTCATATTCTTGATCACTACGGTATCAATCCGGATAATATATCGGTGATTTACAACGGAGTTGACATACAGCGGTTTCATCCCGGCGTTGGAAAAAATTTGAGGGAACCCGTCAGAAAAGCACTTAAGATTTTACCCGAAGAAATCGCACTGCTTTTTATCTCCAATAATTTTAAGCTCAAGCAGCTTTTTTTGATACTTCAAGCGATGGTCTTTTTGCAGGATTCTTCATTCAAGCTCATGGTCATAGGTTCCGACAATCCATTGCCTTATCAAAAATGGACCGAAAAAAAAGGGCTGAAAGACCGGGTTTTATTTTTGGGTGCTCAAAAACAGGTGGAAAACTTTTATGCGGCATCGGATATTTTTGTATTACCAACACTTTACGATGCTTTTGCCAATGTTTGTCTCGAGGCCATGGCCTGCGGACTTCCCGTATTGACCACAGAAACCAACGGAGCAGCGGAAATGATTTGTGATGGAATAAACGGCTTTGTGCTGAAAAATCCTGATGCCCGACAACTTGCCCGATATCTGGTTTTTCTAAAATCAGCTCCGGAAAGAACCCGTATTGGGTGGCAGGCGGCAAAAAAAGCATCGGTCTTTACCTTCGAAAAACACCTTTCGGAATTGCTGAGCCTATATGATCGAATTCGATTTCAAAAAACCGGTTGATCCGGAAAAATTTCGGGCACCCATCAAACTTGCCCCCTTAAATGACATTCTGATAAATTCAGATTATCAGGATTTGCTTACACAGCAAAATCTTAAAAATTTCGATCTTATCTGGAATCTTCAGGGCGGTGATACTTTCAAAAAAATTCCGGATCGCTCGGTTACCCGATTAGATTTCGAGCATAATGGTAATGTTAAAACATTTTACCTTAAACGGCATAATCCGGAAAGATTTGGTAACGGATACCGGTATTTTGTGAGCTTTGTTCAAGATCGATTATCCCAGGGAATTCAAGAACTTTACAATATCGTCGAATTTCGGGATCATGGACTGGCCACCGTTATTCCGGTAGCCGCAGGTGCCAAAAAAATCGGAAATTGCAGTTCAATCTCCTTTTTGATAACGGAAGATTTTTCACCCTTTATTTCTTTGGAATGGATCATACTCAATCAACCCGACTTTTTTAACGGCTCACAGGGGCGACAGCGAAAACAAAATCTCCTTGAAACAATCGGGGGTTTTGCCCGAAAAATGCACAATGCCGGCCTTAACCATAAGGACTTCAACGCCACCCATATACTTTTATACTATGGGGAGCAAAACCTGGGTAAACCCTTAATCGGACTGTTTGACCTTCAAAGGGTCGGCCGGAAAAACCTTTTGAGTTTTCGTTGGATTATCAAAAGTCTTGCGGAAATCAATTATACACTTCCGGATAAACATTTTTCAGACAACGATCGCCGGCAGCTTTTTATCGCGTATAAGGGAACTCAAAATTCAGGCTGTTGGGAACAATTTCAGCAATGGTGGATCAAGCGGAAAGTATCCCGGATCGCAAAGCATACAAAAAATATCAGAAATAGAAAACAATCCGAGAAAATGAAAACCAACAGAAAGAGCACACACAATGATACCCACCAAAAATTTTGACAAACCAAAAGTTATTTGCCTTATAAGGGAAACGAAACTTAAACTTTCACCAATTCGATGGTTCGGAGTTGTTGAAAATGCCGTGGATTCTGCCGTGAAAGTTGTCAAGGAAAGCAGTATAAAGCGCACCGTCAGAACAGCTCTTGCCCCCTGGGGTGACGTTTGTATTCATGATCACACTTATATAGTCAAAAAGCAATTATTATCGCCTTTTCGTCCTTCCCGAGGCAAAAAAGTCTGGAAACACAGCCTCTCATTGCTTAAAAAAAATTTTCCCATTACCAAGCCATTACTTTATCTTGAATTGAAAAATGGGCCTTTTACCAAACGTACATTTCTGGTCACGAAATGGGAAGAAAGCACCAATCTCGGTAAGGCCGCTATGGAAAAGGATTCGATCTTCGATGACCTGTTGGCACAATTGCTCAGAGAAGCAGCCCGGGTGGTTGCCAACCTTCACAATGCCGGTTTTGTTCATGGAGATCTGAAATGGAGCAATTTTTTATGGCTGCCCTTAAAAACAAACCGAATTGTTCTCACCGATCTGGATCATATTGAAAGGTCGGGTTCCGGTAGGAAGCAGGGTAGAGATCTGGCCAGATTTATCCTCTCGGCCATAGAATTTCAAATGGGGGATGAATTTGCCGACTCCCTTGCCAACCATTATTTTATGCGCAGAAGGATATACCCTCCGGGGTTGGAAAAAAGCTTGGAAAAGCATATCAACAGAAAACAAAAAAAATATGAAACCCGCTATCCGGAACTATCTGTTATCAGGAATGCAAATGATTCCTGAAACATTAAAAAAAAACCTTTTCCCTGGTTTATACTGCCTGTTTTTCGCAGGCTTTTTCTTTTTTCCATCAAGTACATTTCTAAGCAATTTTTTTTATATCACACTTGCGTTTCCTTTTCTTGGAATGGTGGTATTAAAAAAAGTCAATGTCAGAATCCTTTTTACCAGTAAAGTTTTCATACTCTGCGCCCTGTTTCTCGTTTACCTTTGGGCAACGCTTTTTTGGTCGGAAAATTTTGAAAGCAAAGAAATATATAACTATGCCAGAAGGGTTATATATATTTTAGGATTTATTGCAACCACCATTTATCTGGTTCACACGTATCCGGATTTTCTAAAGCGACTCTTAACCGTTTTCTGCTGGATAGCGGCTATTGTATCGGTTGTCTATTCCATATATTTTTATCTTCACCATCCTTTTCCCGAACATCGTCTTTCCGGTTATGGAGTCCTTTACAACCCCATCAGAACATCATCTATTTATGGTATCTGCTTTCTAGGCTGCCTGTATTTATTACATCATCAATCAGCCGAAAAAGCCCGATGGCTCCATGCGGCCCTTTTGATCCCTCTGTTTTCATACATGATGCTTTCCCAGGCCAGGGGGCCGATCTTTGCCATGATACTAACCCTTTTTATCTGGCAGCTTATCCTCATTTTTCGATCAGGGTTCAAAAAAAGCATTTTGGGCAAATTCGGTATTCTTTTTATGTTTATCCTGACGGCAACTGTTGTTATATTTTTGTCTTTTCCGGAATTTTTCAGATATTTTTTTATTGAACGCGGCGCGTCCTACCGTCTTGAAATGTGGGAAAAATTTTTAGAGGTCATTGCATTAAGGCCCTTTTTCGGACATGGACTGAATGCGGACACAACTACCATTATGTCCGATGGTCAGACTTTTTTGCATCCACATAGCGTCTATGTGGCCACTTTCTACTACGGAGGGATTGCCGGTTTGGCTATTCAGCTTATACTCATTGGATATGCCATTTACAGATCACTGGCCATTGAAAAGCTTCCTGAACAATTTTTTATAACCTGCTCACTGTTTTTCGGCGCTTTTTGTATTTTTACCGACGGCAATGTTTTAATCCAGCATCCCAAACCTTTCTGGATCTTTTTCTGGTTTCCCATGGCTCTCTGCGCCGCTTATGAACTAATCGGCAAAAAACTAAATTGCAGATATGGTTAATTTTTTACACAAACAATGGTTTTTTATCGGCATTGCACTGGTGGTGGCACTGGCAGTTATCTTTCCGGCACTGGGGCCAGTGATAAAAAAATACAGAATTTTAAATGCAGGCATCTTTGTCACATTTTTTATCACAGGACTTTCCATAGATACCAACACAGTTATAGAACAGCTTACCAATGTGCGGGTTCTGATGGCATCACTGGTGTCCTCTCTGATTTTTATTCCGTTCATGACTTTTTTCCTGGCTACCTTGGCCTTTCCCGAAAGACCGGACCTGGTTGTCGGATCGGTAATCATTGCAGTGGCACCGGTGACAGTAGCTTCAGGCACTGTAATGACCACCATTGCCCTGGGAAACGTACCTCTGAGCCTGTTCATCTGTATACTCAGCAACTTCGTGGCTTTGCTGACCATTCCCTTCCTTCTGCAAATTCTGCTACAGTTCGGCCAGACCATCGACCTGCCGGTATTCGGAATCCTAAGCAGCCTGACGGTTACTGTGCTTCTTCCCACTGTAATTGGCCAACTGATGCGCCCAAGGCTCAAAGAACTCATTGTTCCCTATCAAAAGGCATTTTCTGTCTTTTCCCAGTGCATCGTTCTGCTGATTATTTTCAATGCAGTGTCAGCTTCGATTCATCAAATCCTCAATGCCGGGATGATCATCGTTTCTGTTTTCGGGTTCATGATCGGATTAAGGGTGTTGATTTTAATGATGAACTACGCCATTTCCAAAATTATCAGCCTGGATCCGGCCTCCACTTCAGCATTTACCATCCACAACTCACAGAAAACCCTTACGGTTTCCTATCTCGTCTGGGCCGGTTACTTCGCCGGTGACTTTCCCCTGGCCATGATTCCCCCCATCGCTTTTCATATGACCCAAATGTTTATGGATACCTTTGTCGCCCATCATTTTAGAAAACGTGCATTAAAAAGGTTATAGGTGCATATCGCTTTCGTTTTTTCTAATTCGTGCCTTTCCGGAAACTCCTCTCCCTCTGGGAGGGGCTGGGGGAGGGAAAGATAACCTCCTGATATCATTCACCCCACCCCGGCCCTCCCCCAAAGGGAGAGGGAGTATAGACGTTTCCGGACAGGCACTGCTAATTCGGTGGCGTTGGAGGCTTTTTTAATGTTATTATTACGAAAACAGCCTATCCTTATTCTGATCTTAATCCAAAAAATAAAGGGAGGTTTCCATGGTTGAGACCAAACGTGACATTGGCTATGTGTGCCTTTCGGATACGCATTTTGGTGGAGAAGACAGCCTGCTGACGTCAGTTAAAAGAGGATGGGTCATCGACACAATACACCGCCGTCCGCCTCATGGAGCCGCTGTAGTGTTGATGGACAAAGAATTTAATTTGTGTTCACTCAGAATGTTCAACGAAGGGCATTATATTCCAAAAGTCGAAGCCTGTGGCTGCCCTGGTCTCAATCGCAATCCCTTTTACCGGCGAATATCCGAGCTGGTAAATCCCTACCTGAACCCGTGGAAAGATTTTTCACAAATTGTGGCTGATGAAGTTGAAATTCGGGCTCAAAACCCTTTGGATCGGCTTGTTTATTGGAATTGAAAAGTGCTGAAATATTATTGTCTCAGGAGAATTAAACATGAAAAAAATGCACGTGCGGGATTTTATGGTTCCGGTTGGTGAATTTCCTAAAATTTCAAACCAAGCCACTTTTTATGAAGCCCTCATGGCTTTGGAAGATGCTCAGGAAAAATATCTGGTGGGTAAAAACAAGCAAAGAATTTTGCTGGTTGAAGATAACAACGGCAAAGTGGTGGGCAAAGTCTCTCCTTTTGATATGCTGCGCGGATTAGAACCCAGTTATGATCAGATTGAGGCAGAGGAAAAACTTCCCTCTTCCGGACTCAGCTATGCTCTTAAAGCGATTCGGCAGCAATATCGATTATGGCAGACTCCTTTTGCCGACCTTTGCAAAAAAGCAAAGGATATCAAAATTAAAGATTTTGTGAAGGCTTCACCAGACCGCCAGGCGGTTCAAAGAGATGACAGGCTCATTAAAGCATTCAACTGGTTCGTCATGGGCCGTTATGATTCTCTTTTCGTATATGATGGGGATGAAATCGTCGGCCTGGTAAAATTCTCCGATGTTTACGAGGATATTAAAGAAACCATGAAAGAATGCGTATTATAAACAGTTGAGCCATTATTTTTAAAACACATTAAAAAATAACCGGGTTTTGAAAAAATATGGAGTGCAAAAGCTGTGCTTTTGCACTTTTCCGAATACATCAGGGACACCGATACACGCCTAACAAGTATGCACTCCAGTTTACAGAATTATAACTTCTTAAAAACGGAAACGGATCTGTAACCAAAAACCTCACCGTTTTGAAAAACAATCGAATAGTCTGGTTTTTCAGAGTCTTATTTTCACACCTTCGGAAGTTTTTAGGTTCAAATCCTCCGATGTATCCTTTGAACAGAGGCTCAAGACCGTACAGGGATTCAAAAGAATCCCATCGATTTATATCCATTGCTTCAAGATTGTGCATGGAAATTAAGCGGGGGGTAAGGCGGCTTAAAACCTTATGGCTGATTCCCCTGAAATTGGGAACCCCCAAAACCATCATGCCACCTTTTCTTACAAGATTCACATGCCTTCCGACCACGTCGTCTAAATCATCGAAATGCTCGATAAATCCCATGGAAAACACCAGATCGAACCGTGGAAGATCTGTCAGGTCATCAAAAAGATCCCGGCGGTATATAATTACGTCAAGATCCAGAAGGTTGAAATTTTCTTCCATTTTTTCACAACCCACATCAGAATAATCAATGGCAGAGGCTTGATAACCCCGGTATTTAGCCATATTGGCCAGAAAGGGACCAGGGGCCCCGCCAATTTCAAGGACATGGAACGCTTCATCAGGTTCTGGTTCAGGAAAATATTGATCCCATATCTTTAGAATCTCTTTGGCAACGGCATTAGGTGTATCAGGTTCAATAATCGCCGGAAGTTTAACCCTTTCCCAACGGTTTTCCCAATGCTGCTTTCCAGTCAGGCGTCCTTCATTATCTTGTTTTTCAGTTGTTTCTTGATACATTTTTCCTTCTTTCATATGGTCATTTTCCAGGGGGGAATCAATTGCCCGAACATTTCGAGAGGCTACAGCATTTTTCACCAATCACCTCCCGGTACAAACATGCCACGGCGGACACCATTTTATTGACGGTATAATTTTCAACAACTCGCTGCCTGAGCATTTCACCTTGAGCAGATCGCTCATCACCAGTCATCTGGCACACTTTTTCCATGGCCTCCGCCAGGGATTCCACACAGCCAGGAGGAACCATAATACCAGGCCCGGAAACGGACAAAATTTCAGGAACACCTCCGACCTGAGAAGCAATCACCATATTTTCGGCAGCCATCGCTTCCAAAAGCGCCAAGGGATGTCCCTCGGATAAGGAAGGCAGCACAAAACAGTCCAAGGCTCTGAGTAAAAACTGGATATCTTTTCGATATCCCAAAAAGATGACCCGATTTTGAATGGCCAACATTTCCGACAACTTTTTCAATTCCTGCTCCAGCGATCCTGCTCCGGCGATCAGCAGCAAGCTATGGGGATGTTTTCGAAGCAATTTTGAAAATGCCCGCAATAAAACATCATGACCTTTCACCGGTGCCAAACGTCCCGCAGTGCCAAATACAATGCCCGGGTTTTGTGCTATTCCCAGATGTTTTTTGGCAGTTTCTTCGGACACACCGGAAAGCAAAAACTTTTCAGCATCGATTCCGTTATAAATTGTCACCACCTTATCAGGGTTCAAGCTTGGGTTTGATTGGACCACATCTTTTCCAACCGCCGCAGAAACTGCAATGATCTTTGAAATCCGTTTAAAAATAAATCGATTGGTCAATTTTCTGGTAAAACCTCGTGTCCGTTTTCTACCATGAACCGTGGTAACAACTTTTACCTGTTCGCCAACCATCCACGCTGCCAGTGTGCCATATACGGTTGGTTTATGTCTTTGGCAGTGCACGAGATCAATATCACAATCTTTGATAATTTTTGCAATTCGACTTACCAAGAATGGAGAAAACATTTTCGGAGTTTCCCTGCCCTGGGTGAATATTTTCAGGCCAGCAATTTCAAAGGGGCTGTTGCCGTCGTCCTTTCCTTTGAGGTAACAAATGGATTGATTCAAAGAATTTTCTTCAAGACCTTTTACCAGGCTGCGAAAAAGAGCTGAGTTTTTATCCTTGTTTTGCAAAATATGAAGAATGTTCATTCATGCTCCCCTCTAAGCTGGTTTTTTTTTCTGTCTTGAAGATAACTTTTTAGTTTTCCATGTTTACTATTATTAATATCATGACTGAGAAACATTTCAAAAGAAACTTTTTCTTTATGTTCCTTTACATTTCTGATATTCTCTTTAGATTAATAAAAGGCAAATAAAATTAATTGACCACCATTTAAAAATTCCAATGATCGGAGAAACAATGCAACGACCAGAATTTAAAGTAGAAAAAGAAAATCTTTATCAGGAAGAATATTTCACCGATATGAAACTGGCCACAATTCGCCGGCTGACCCCTGTCAACCAGGATGGAACCATTGACAAAACACGTAGCATTATTTTTGTGGGGCAGGCCAACCTCATGTCCGAGGCGGGACCTATACCCATTTCAACCATGATTTCGGCCCAGGATCTTCCAGAGGCAATTCAAAATTACCCTGAGGCTATGGTTCAGGCTATGGAAAAAATTCAGGAAGAAATCCGAAAATACCAACAGGAAAATCAATCATCCATAGCTTCGTCAGAAAACCAAAGAGATTCAAGGATAATAATCCCCGGACGATAAACCCCTTTAGCAAAACCCAAAGGTTAACTGTTATGGCAACAACCCGGATGGTTATCACGGGTCTTCTGGAAAAAAGATCTCTGACCGCCCTGGAACTTTCACGTCTGGCAGGTGTCAAGGAAAAGGAAGTCTACCAGCATCTTTCCCACATTGAAAAAAGTGCGAAAGCAAAAGGAAACAGGCTGAAAATAAACCCTTACGCCTGTCTCTCCTGTGGATTCAGATTCAAGGACAGAAAACGCTACCATCCCCCCAGCCGATGTCCGGTCTGCAAGGAAGAACGTATTTCAAATGCGGTATTTGAAATAGTTTGAACGTAAAAGAAAGGTGATCGCAAACGTTCCCCCCTTTAATTGCCAAAGGGGGGACAGGGGGGATTTGAAGCTTTTTTAAATCCCCCTTTGCCAAAGGGGGACTTGCTACAACATCTCTTAGGTTAGCGCCTATGCCCGCCCCCCATGCTGAATTCAGCTTTTCACTTCCATTCCGCTTTCCGGCTCCACTCTCATGTTTCCGATACGTACTGCCCGGACTTGCCCCGGATCGTGCTCCGGAGCTAATATTTCCAAAACCGATGCCGCCGTTCGCATAACGATGCAAAGGCTCACAAGCAAACCCGAACCATCAAGAAGGCCCGCCAGCTGGTACTGTTTCGCTTTTTGCAGACCGAAAACCGGAATACTATTCAGAGCAATCGTCCAGGTACGGGCCTGACTGAAATAATTGTGGAACCTCTCCTGCCTTAAACTTGCCCGCTCCATCCTGCTTCGCGCCACCACTCTGGGGGAAGGAGGCAGCATGAAAAGGCGGGGCATTTCACTTTTATGCAGAGGAGCGATGATGTGCTCCAGCTCCCTGCCGCGGGCAAGAGCCACAATCCAGCAAGGACGAAGAAGCTCCATCTTCCATTCCTTCAAAGCACCGCCGCCGGCTCGGCGAGAAACAAGACCCGATGTGTCCACAACCACGTTTTGCACCCCATGACGCTGAGCCTCTCCCAAAAGAAGTCTTGCTCCAACCACAGTAGGCAGCATGTGCCCCACAGGTGAAGTTTTGCCTACAAAAAAGCCCGTTGTCGAATGCGTGGTACCATTTGTCCCTGAAAATCCGAGATTCATCGTTGATGGAACCCCAAGAGTGGACTGGCCCATATCGCAGTCCAACCAAGCTGTGCGGCTGCTCTCAGCGAGCCCCTCGACCAGCCAGCGGCAAAAAGTTGACTTCCCCGTGTCTGTCTCCCCTATCACCATGATTGTCCCATGCATTTTCGATAGGGGCAATCCCCGCCACATATAAGGCACATGAATTTGCTCTATCTCCTTCATGCGTTTTACCTCCTTTTCTAAGAACACAAAAACCACGATTCACTTCCGCTTATTACAGAATGAAAGAATATCCCTAAAAGGACTGCTCAGTAAACACCGCATATGGGAAAACATAAGAAAATCTGCAAAAAGTTTAATCACTCCAGTTTTTACCTGGGGTGATGAAAATCACCCAGTTTTGGGATCTGTTTTATCCTCTCGAATCTGTTCCGAAAATTAAGTGCCAGGAAATTTGGTTTCGGGTGTCAGGTTTCAGGTTTCAGGTTTCAGGTGTCAGGTTTCACTCGATATGCAAGTTTTTTCCGCCGAACAGATTGGGATGCCCGTCATTTCGGGCCGAGTGGAGCGGAGACACGGGCACGGAGTGAAGCTTTTCAGGGCTATCCAGAAAACCGAAGAAGCTCATGGATTAACGTTTTCACGGGAATGACAAAAAAAACTTGAACATCAAGTTTCAGGTATCTGCAATTTGAATTTTCCATATCCTGACACCTGACACCTGATATCTGCAACAGAACAAAACTCAGAGGATTTTTCAGGCCAATCTTGGGACAATTTTCATCACCCCAGTTTTTACCTATCATTCACCTGTAATTCTATTGTGGTTGAAAATTTTATCCACCATGATTAATTTTTTTCCATTAATGGTAGTGTTTAATTAAATGAGGAGGTGTTCAATGAAAATACATGTTAAGTGCTTTGCAACCTTATCAAAGGCAGATCACTGTGATTATAAAGACAGCCAAACATCAGATCTGGAAGAAAATGCTGATGTTAAAGACTTGATTACAAAATTGGGGTTGCCGGAAGATGATGTTAAAATAATTTTTGTTAACGGAAAAAGGGTTGAGGCCGGCGAGAAATTGTTCGATGGCGATCGTGTTGGTTTTTTTCCACCTGTTGGTGGCATGTAAAAATGGAGGTGATGGTCTATGAACAAGGAACTTGATACGCTGCTGATGAATTTGGGTGAAAAATTCGGTGACAAAATTAGTGCCACCGGTAGAAACTATATAGAGGTAGATCTGGGAAAGCATGCGGGAAATCTGGGGTATACAACTTTGAAAGAAAAATACCACCATGTCTATGCCATCGTACCCCTAAAAAAAGAGGTTGATGGCATGAAGGTTCGTATCGATGGTAGAACTTTTGTCAAATATGCTCAGTTTGAATCCGGAATTGCAGTACCCGGATACGTTAAACCTGACACAGATTTGCCTCATAAGGATTTTATCCCTAATGACAGCATGATTCTTAATTTCTAACGAACTTATTTTTATTAAAAAAGGGGAAATCCGTACGGATTTCCCCTTTTTTAATAAAAATTGATGAAAAAATATGCCCTCATCTCAAAAAGTTCGGGTAAAATTTCTTTTTCAAAATAGCGTCTTTGGAGTCAATGAAAGGATCTCAGCGTAGCTTGACTTTGGCGGAGAGAGAGGGATTCGAACCCTCGGTGGAGATTTCTCCCCACACTCGCTTAGCAGGCGAGCGCCTTCAGCCGACTCGGCCATCTCTCCATAACACTTTTTTCTCCTTCATGGCGGAGGGAGTAGGATTCGAACCCACGGAGCTTTCGCTCAACGGTTTTCAAGACCGCCGCCTTAAACCACTCGGCCATCCCTCCTGGCAAAAAAAGTGATTTTTAGCATTTTTTATGCTTCGGGTCAACAATTTTTATTGAATTGTGTGTAAAACCGTTTATTATAGACAGACTAATTTAATAACCTGAAAAATCAAAAAGTGTTTTAAGGAGAAAATTTTGAAGCATAAATATACCATCTTCAGAGACCAGGAAAAAGGTCAGTTGGTTTTGAGAGAATACGGCGAGTTGGACAAAGAAATGATGTCTTTTTTATGTGAGGCCTCCTATTCCGACAAGGCTATCAGAGAAGCCATAGAAAAGGATAAAAGCGCCCTTGTGAACACGCTTCGCACCGAAAATATGTATCCTCCAAATCTTTATGCGGACAAAATAGCCGATGCGGTCATCATGATCTATGACGAAGATAAGGAAGTACAGAGTACGGAAATCATGTTTGATGATCTGGATTGGCTGACCAAAGATCAGGAAATTTACATTTTTGAGGAAGATATCGAGGACGATAACAAAGAGGATGAGATTGACGATTTGCTCGAAGACGATTTTGAAGAAGAATTTGATGATAATGATGAATTAAAACTCGATTCTCCTCTTAAAATTGCTGATGACGATTCGGGTGATTTTGAAGAAGAATCGTGATCAATATGGCTTTTCCCCAGGGCCTGCCTGATTCATTTTCTGAAAAGCTGCAGTTTCAGATTGTGTAAAGATTTCCGGATAATGATTAATTTGTTTTCTGGCCGATTTGCTCGAAACATCCCACATGGTTTTATCCCAGGCAAATCGGCCTCCTGGGGATCTTACGCTGTCATTTTCTGATAAAGACGATGAACTGTTTGCCCCCTCCACTTACCTTTACGAGAAAAGGTTGGAATCGCCTCCATCTCAAGTTGTTTTGCAATTTGGTCGTAGGTTGATCCGTTATCACGCAAATTGCGAATTTTTCCGAGGACTTCTTCTCTGGGAGGAGACTGGAGGTCGGGGGGTTGATTTCCTGCCGACGATTCAGGTGAATCTGCTGTCATAGGGGAAATATCCAAATCTTTTGATTCCTGAGTATTGATCCGGATTGCCTCCAAGCCGGATAAATCCGGTTTACCACCGAGCCATTGCTTGGCATATTCGAAAATGTTTTCCAGGATATCCGCTTTACGCTCTTCCGCACGAGCGCGGCGATCTTCGGCTTGCGCCAGCATTTTCTGATTTTCTGAAATGCCTTCAAGTATGGTTTTTATCACAGGCAGATTTTCGGTCAAAGTAGTGGAAAGGGTTTCAACTGCGGTGGCCACGACCTGTTGTTGTTTACGGTTATCTTTTCCGTTTCGCCGATCCTGATACTGAGGGTTGGGATATTGCCTCCGGTTGCCGTCAAAGCGCTTATTCTGCTTGGCGCGCAAATTTTGTAAAAATTCACTCATTGAAATACTCCTTGGGTTAGTTAAAATATGGAAAGGTCCTAGTCTATCTTTAAATTCGATATATGACAAGAATCTTTTATGGCGCGGAACTCTGTAATTGATTGCAGGTGTAAGAACCAACCGCACATAATAGGTGATCGATAAGAAATTTAAAAATAATACATGAAACCATATAAAGTCAAGAATATTCGAAAATTTCCAATCCGTTTTTTTCGTTGTATTTTCAGCCTGGCCCCCTTTGAAAAATTGCCAAAAAAAGTATTGTCAATTCACCTGCAAAAGTTTATTTTCCGAATTCACTTTGCGGTTTTTCAAATACAAGGAGCGTGCCAAGCAGTCAGAATATTTTTCTTGAAAGGTGATCAAAATAATGAAAAACGAAAAAGGTTATTACTATTATCCATATCCCGAAAACAAACAAACACGAATGTATGTAAAAAAATCTCAGGGAATCATCTGGTTTCGTTTATGGAACCAGCAAATCCCCGAATTATGGGATGAACACGGATGGGTTTCCTATGATGCTATTGTGGAAGCTTCTAAAATATATCAAAAAAACAAAACCAATTTTGATCCAAATCGGGCATATGATATCAATGTGGCAAAGGAAGTGCTCGGGGAAAATGATGGTTAGAAAATGCATTGAATACATTAATAAGAGGTTATTGATTATCCAGTATCGCTTGTTTTCTGGTCCGTATTCTGTGTTCCATTGAGGGGCACAGACAATGAGTATGCGCCCCTCAATGCGCCTTGAACAGAGACAAAAATCCGACGAAATCTTTGAATAATTATTTCTTGCCACGTCCCTAAAGCCGGTCACCATAAAAAAAATCGATTTTATTCGAATGGCACAAATTCTATCCGTCGATTCAAAGCACGGCCTTCCGGCGTGTCATTTGAGGCGAAAGGCATGGTATAAGAAAAACCGTTGATGGTAAAACGATCGCTTTCAATTCCCTGGTCGACAAGGTAATCCTTGGCTGCTTGAGCCCGTTTTTCGGACAATTTCTGATTATATTCGAGGGAACCAATGTTGTCGGTAAAACCGTTGATATTCATGTTGAGTTCCGGATTTTTACCCATGACATCGGCGATTTCGTCAAGTACAGTCTTTGCTTCAGGATTAATAACCGCTTTGTCAAAGTCAAAATAAACTTTTCCGATAACCCAGCATCCTTCCTCATCCACCGGAGCTCCTTTTGGGGTACCGGGGCATTTATCAAGATGATCAGGAACGCCATCTCCATCACTATCAATGAATGGTTTTTCCTCAGGTTCGGCGACCGGTTCAGGAACAGGAGGGGGAGCAGGAGTTAAAAATACGTCTTCCACAAAATCCGCCATTTTATTTGTCTGAGCAAGATGGTCTGCGGTTGTGGCCATTCCGTGAACGGAAGCGGCAGCCAATTGTTCAAGATTTCTGGCGCCTGCAGGATCATCCCCGATTTGAATCGTATAGACGGACAGTCTGTCGCCAAATTCATCGACCATTTTATTTAAGGCGGTCTTTGGCTGATGCAGCAAGTCTTTTCCGTCACTGACAATAATCAGAGCCGTTTTTCCGGAGATTCCTTTAAGATCTTCATGAGCTGCTTCAATGCCTGTCCCAAGGGGTGTTGTGCCACTGGGACGGGGTAATTCGTCGACTGCAGAACCAAGGCCTGAAGCGGAATACTTTGTAAGTCCATAAACCAGCAGGGTTTGCTGGTCAGCAACGGCACGACTATGCCCAAACGTTCTCATCCCGGCAGTAAAATCAAGCTCGGGCAACGTATGGTTCATGCTGTTTACCAAAGATTTGGCAATGAACAGCTTTTCGTGCCCCTCATACCTGTCGCCCATGGAAGAAGACGTGTCCATCAGTATCATAAAATTATCCACCGCGGGACTATACTGTTGGGCAGGGAAATGACCCGGTTTAAACGTCAGGGGAGTTTGCGGGCCTGAACAACCGAAAATAAAGACAACACTCATTATGACAATCGAAATTTTCAGCAAATGTTTTAACATACAATACCTCCTAATGATTAGTGGTTAATTTGGATATCCCGCCTCCGAAACAGATTTAACTGCTTGAATTTGGGGTACCTCTTATTGAAATAATCCCATGACTATAACTCGATTTTTAGTTTTTTTTGAACCAAAAGACTTCTTAAATCCCCCTCTCCGGGTCCAGTGAGGCGGAGAGACGGGCACGAATTGAAGCTTTTTAGCGCTATCCGGACATCCCTTAAAATCCCTCTGGATTCCCCCTTTCTGGGCAATGGAAGAAAAAACTTGATCATCAATTATGAGAAAAATTTTGTGCCAGATCACAGAAACCTGATTGGTTAATAATAGTACATTAGTAATTATTTGCAAGGCAATATTTAGGTCTAAAAAGAGTTTTCAGGCAACGCCCGACAATCTTTTGGTAACGATTCATACCCCTTTGGTAAAAATTGCTTTTTTACACTCCCGGCATGGGTGGAAACGTAATATCTTTTCTTGCACAAGCAATTACCATGGCGATGTAATCCCATGGATTTATCCCGCGGCGTTTGCATAAATCATGAAATCGATGTAACAACCCATAATGCATGTCAAGGTCAGCATGCTGGTCGGCGACCCGGCGGTACTTTCTCCCAGAGGCCGATGCGCGTCAGGATTTAGTAAAGCAGACTTTGAACTCTTCGGATGTGAAAGGGAGCGGAACGTAAATGGGAACGCGTAAAACCGGACAGGGCCGGCAAGCTAAACACGGACGCGGACCTGAAAGGTTTTATGTTAAAGGCCGCCGGGTAAGGGATCAAAGAACATGATTTCCGTAGGGGTTGCAACAGCCACAGCAGACATCATCGTGAGCATGATGACCATCACCGGTCATTTCACAGCCGGGCACGGACCCTGGCCTGGTTTTTCCGATCGTTGCAGCCCATCTGTTCCTGTTCTATTTCGGCATTCTGGTTCGGCATTCTGGCCAATAACATGCCACCAGCGAGTCTGACCGCCTACGCCACAGCGGCCATCGCTCGCACGGATCCTATAAAAACAAAGCTGCAGGGCTTTGGCTACGACCTGCCTACAGCCATGCTTCCGTTTATTTTCATCTTCAATACCGTCTGCTTATTTATTTTGCATTGCAATCCGGGTTGCATCCGTGATAAATCCTTTTCTCGTGCATTCCCATACCGCATCCTGAATGATGCCGGACCTGCTGAAAGATATCTCACCGCTGCCACGCACCAAATCCACAATTTCAACCAGACAGGGTGGCTGTTTTGCAATGCCGGAAACGCTGAAGACATCCGTGTCCGACGGCGCAGATAAATCAGCATCCATGCAGTAAGTCGGTACGCAGACAGTGTTACAACCGGAATTCACCAGAAATTTACCGGCATAGTAAACGCAGGGGGCTGTAATTTTCAAAAACGCATCCACTTGGGCACAGGAAGTATCTGCCGCCGCTAGCGCGATGGATTCATATTTCCAGTAGAGTGACGCCGGATCGGCCGGATTTGCATAATAACCAAGCTTAAGCTTATAGAATGAACCGCCATATTCGATACACGGAAAGGTCATAGAAAGATCGTTGGCCACCGTTTCGCACGAGGAAAAAGCCGAACCCGCAACAGTAAAAAATGTCATCTGCAGTATCAATGCCGCTACCAAAATTTTCTTTTTCATCATACCTCCTGGTTATTGTTCCAAAATGAAATTTTTTATCTTTGGAGGGTTTTTTACTTCACCCCCACCGTTACCCAGTCATACCATATGTTTCCATCCAAAATTCCATTATTGGCCAGTTTGCGGGGCGCCGGGGCCTGCCTTTTTTCCGCAAAAAAGCCGAAAGGAACTGCATTCCACCAGGTAATACCGGCCATAACATCTTTGGTTTGGGCAAAAAGGTAACACTCGAACTTTTGATCATCATCCAGATTCGTTGTATTGGCAAAATCGATATATAGCTCGATTTTATGATTTGGCCAGTCCGAGGGCAGGGATGCCGCATTGGCCGAAGTCTTTACGTTTCCCCTGACGTTGTACACCGCGCCATCGCTTTTGGCTGTATAGCGGCCCGCC